>CDYK01025648.1_pt1 | contig 217079 bp, 210 predicted proteins | sample 554841 | NCBI WGS metagenome assembly CDYK01 (sample SAMEA3182102, study PRJEB8094) | gut metagenome | biome: human; feature: gut; material: Stool; isolation source: human stools | place: Canada | collected 2013-02-18
AATCGGGGCGTAGCTCAGTCCGGTTAGAGTACACGTCTGGGGGGCGTGTGGTCGCTGGTTCGAATCCAGTCACCCCGACAGAATACCACGCAATTATCTTATCGACAGATAGTTGTGTGGTATTTGCTTATTTTGCCGGGACAAAATCGGGACACCTTGTTTTTAATAGCAGTTTTTACACTCTTCAAATCGAGGTGTAAAAAAAAATGATTGAAAGGAAAAAATGCGACTCTGTTGCAATCAATGAATTACGAGCTTTTACTTATCCATTGTTACATACGGGAAAAGAATGGTATGTAGGCTTTAATGCATTTGACCCGGTAGAGGGAAAGATGCGTCGAAAAAAAATAAAAATAAATAGCATCAAAACCATAACACAGCGAAAACGCTATGCCGCGACACTAATTCATAAATTGACTCGAAAGCTCGAAAACGGCTGGAATCCATGGATAGAAAGCGAAAATAGTCGAGCTTATCATACATTTGGTGAAGTATGTGAAAAATATCATCAATACATAACGAAGTTATTCAATGATGGTATTTACCGAGAGGAGACCTATGTCGGTTATGTATCCTACCTCCGGAATTTGCAGGCGTGGAATGATTCCCGCCGAGTGCCGATAACCTATATCTATCAGTTCGATAATTTTGTATGTAGCGAGTTCCTCGATCACGTTTATATAGATAGAAAAAATTCTGTCCAAACGCGGAATAATTACCTGACGTTTTTAGGCGTTTTTTCTTCTTTCCTTGTGCAGCATCAGTACATGAAAACAAAACCGTGTGAAGGGTTACAGAGGATCGGAAAGTCGCTTATCAAAAAAGAACGAACAATTATTGAACCGGTCGATATGGAACGGTTGAGAGATTATTTACTCGAACATGATAAACATTATTTACTGGCTTGTTACTTATTGCATTACGTACTTATTCGTCCCAAAGAAATATCCATGCTCAAAATAAAGGATATAAATTTAAGCAAGCAGACAATAACCATTACAGCGAAAGTATCGAAAAATAAAAAAACGGCTGTGGTTACGTTACCTGAAAAAGTGATTCATTTAATGCTCGACTTGGAGATTTTCAAATATCCCGGAAACGATTATATCTTTTCGCGAGGCTTTAAACCCGGTTCTGTTTTTGTCGAAAGTAAGCAGTTTCGGGATTATTGGACACGGACATTGCGGAAAGAGTTGAAATTCCCGGCGACGTACAAATTCTATTCGCTTAAAGATACCGGTATTACGGAGATGTTGCGCTCAGGGTGCGATACGCTGTCGGTGAAAGAGCAGGCGCGACACTCCTCGCTGTTGATGACAGACATTTACACACCACACGACATACAAGAGGCCAATCCTTTATTACTTCAATATCAAGGGATATTATAAAAAAACGCTTGCCTAATTTCACAATCGAGCAAGCGGACTAATATACGAATGTAATGTTATATAACATACGGGAGCAAATGTATGAATTTTTTGTGTCATAACACTCTTTTTCTTATAATAATATATCCGCTTGTTAAAATTAGGAATATCCAAAATCCTCGGATTTGTATTTTTTGCCAGTCGGATAGCCCTTTTTCGACGGTAACGACTTTTGTATTCAATTTATACCGATAGATAATCGAATCTTTTGCTTGCACCGTCAGTTCTTTGGATAGGGTGTCGGTACGCGCTTTCGTTTCGAGGGAGTGATACAGCGAGCCGTCGGAGTTGATGCGGGCATCGCTTACCGCGTAATCGTTTTCGAGGTGGGAGACGGAATCCCGTACTGTCGTCGATTCCTTTTGCATCGGGACTTCCACAAAAAGAGTGTCCGTTACTTTTATCTCCCGTACCCGTTCCTCTACCCGCACGCTGTCCCGTTCCTCTACTACTACGACCTGTCGACCCGTCCGGCACGAGGAGAAAAGCAGCAGTACGATAGCGATAAAGACAAATATAGCGGCAGTTATCGCCGGTGGGATTTTTTCGTTTTTCATACAACTTTTATTTCTATGGTTTCACCTCCGGACAAGACCGCCTTGCACAGGGCGGTGAGCTTCTCTTCGTAAGGTGTGGAGTTGAGTACTTTCCCTTTCTCCTTGTTTTCCCCTACCAGTATGCAACCCGCCGTGTCTTCGACGGTATTTCCCCGGTGCATTAATACACCCTCGAACTGCGGCACGTCGAGCAGGCGCGGCAGGTCGCGTCCGAATTTCGGCGAGCGGTTCACGATGACTTTATACACACCCTCGGGTATTGCCGTTTCGCCGGGCACTTTTGCTTCTCCTCCGGCAAGGTCGCGTACACGTCTTTCGAGCGTGTCGCAAAACCGCTCCCCGTTCACATACAGAGTGCCTATCGTATAGGCTTCTCCTTTAAATCGTCTTTCCAATAAAAGTTTCATATCAATTCTCCTTGTTTTTATCGGTGGACTCTTCGTTTATCTCCTCACCGTGTTCGCGTTCGACTCGCTCGACGATGCGCTGCACGTTTTCGGGCAGGGCGCGTTTGAACTCGAAACGTATCACGTGGTAGATGATGCGCAGGGCCTTGTTGGTGGGGTAAGCGTGTATGAGGTTTCGGAAGGCGTTCTGCGCGTAGACGTACATGAAGACGTAGGTCAATGATTTCATCACGATGAGCGAGGCGGTGTCGTCGCCGCAATTCTGCATGATCGAATAGATGGTTTCCGAGATGATCAGGTATAGCAGCAGTTCGGCCAGCGCGTTCTTGAACTTCCGGAAGGAGAAGTTTCGGCATCGGACGACGGATACGCCGTCGGCCCGCATGCCTGCCCAGACGTTGAAAGCGAACATGGTGACGAGTGCGAAGATGAATCCTTTCGTCGGTGTGAGGAAGGCCAGCACGGGGCTGAGGGCCGAGACGGCGATGATGCGCCATTGTTCCCAGTTGAATATTTTGTCCATCATTATTTACTGTGTTTATCGTTGTGTAAAGTTGTTATCCTGAACGTCCCGGCGGGTGGAGACCTTATGTCATTCCGAGTGAGGGCGTAAGTCCGACGAGGAATCTCCCACGTTCTTTATTGGTTGAGATTCTTCCTCCCTGCGGTCGTCAGAATGACATCGTCTGTCATTCCGAGCGTATGCGAGGAATTTTCGAGCAAACGAGAGCAAAAGAAAAACAGGTTTTCATTTTGCCGAGTGCCGCAGAAAATCAGCTCCGCTGAATCTCACACCGTGAGAGTGCTTGGGTTTCACACGAAGTCGTACCAATAAATGGCATCGGCATCGCATTTGAGGTTCAGCGAGTGCCGGTAGCGGTCCCTGCTGTATTTCCACAGCCACAGGCGGGGAATCACGCAGTCCGTACCGCCGTGCCGTCTCTGCTCTTTGAAACGTATAGGACAATATGGATTGTGGGAGGTGTTCCACGACCGCTTGTCGCTCACATAGAGGCAGTGTGGGTGTTCTCCGTCGAGGAACATGGCTTTGAGCCGGTCAAGGTCATCGGCAGCGGTCTTCCGTCCGCCCATGACGTTTTCGAGGACGACGCGGTAGCAGCACCCCGCATTTTCGAGCCGGGCGATGACTGCCGGCACATCGGCCACGTACCCGACCCACCCATGACAAGGTATGAGTCTGCCTCCTTTGTCGAAGCGCACCCTGAGGTCGAATACCCGTGCCCCGCCCTCCATCTGTCCCTCGACAGCCTCCCGCTGGCACCGGGCAAAGGGTTGTAAGAGCCGCCCCCACCATTTCATCGGTTTATAGCCCGTCAGGCTGTTGTGTGAGCCGTACATATAGTATCTGTTTTTTATCCCGGATAATCACCTTCCAAACTCGACATATCTACGGTATGGTAAGCGCAGGAAACAAGAGTTCCTCTCTCAATGTTCATATAGCCGTAAAGCATAACTTCGGGCAAATAATCTTCACATCGAAAGAACATATTCATCATGCCATATTTGGAACTTGAAACCGTTTGTGAAGTAACTTTTACAAAATAAACGGAACCGGCCGTGTACCTTATATAGACTTCGGGCAATACAGTGGGTTTCGTCGATCCACCCCAATATTTATTTACATAGGAGGTCAATTCCGAGGTTTTGCTGAACTCCACCTCACCGGCCGAGAAATCTGCCGTACCCATATCTATGATCACGGGTGCCGTAATATCCGGCATGTCGGGAATGTCGCTCGTCAGAGCCACCGTACCCGTCTTTGCGGGCAGGTAGTGCTGGTACTTCCCCGTCGTGTCGCACCGCAGGCGTATGTTGTAATCTTCCGTCGACCCGTCCATGTGGAAATCAAGGTATCGACCTATCTCCGTAACCCCGTCATTCCCCACCACAGGGATTTTGTTTTTGGGGTCGAGTTCCCCCGCCGTAACGATTCCGTGCCCTTGCAACGTATGAGCGTCCACCCGGTTGAGTGCTTCGGTGAGTTCGGCTACAAGCTGTTTCAAGGTCATACCCGTATCCGGGTCCACTACCGCATTCCATATCGTTGCCGGATAAATCGTACTCCCGTTATTTTTCAGTTTCTTTATCCTTGCCATAATAATTCCATTTTAAGTTGATACACATTTGTCATTCCGAGCGAGCGGAGCGACGAGGAATCCCTGAAAACCCCGCCCGCCGCGTTTATCAAATCGTTATCTCCGGATAATCTGTTACGTCCGTTACCGCAGCCGCCTTCAAGTAAGTTGTATTTATCGGATTTCCGTCGGAATCATTTGTAGCTTTGGGAGCAGATGTAACTGAAAGTATTCCTGCTTCGTTGGTGGTTAAACCGCTTCCTACCCGTACGCCTCCCAATATGGCAGAGGTAGCTACGGGAATAGATTGTAGGAATTTTGAAAACTCGTACACTTTATGGTTGCTAACGGTCGCAGATGACCCCGATGTATTGACCTCTGCATAGTGTAAAATGTCATCTGTCCCCAAAAACCAAATGGCAAACCCATTTGTAATTTTAAGGCTGTTGAGAATAATGGCACTATCTCCGCTTTCGTCTCCTTTCATGTGTAGAAGGACACCTCTTTCCCCGTCGCCGAAACCTTGAAGGGCATTTCTTACATCTGCAACGGCTGTACTAAAAGTAAGGGCCGAATCGCCGCCGTACGTTGCCTCTATCAGGTCAAATGGAATAAATCCTGCCGAAGTCCCTTTTCCATAAATGGTATCTGTGGTAACATTCGAGAGGTCTTTTTGGGCCAAGTCGCCGATAGCCACCCCCGAATCCTTCGCAGTCTTGTTTGTTCCAGCCGAAGTCAGTACCCGGTCGGACGCTGCCGCATTTGCCGACATCGTTACCATATTTGCCGTACCGCTCGACACCTTCCCGTCCGCATAACTTTTCGCCGATTGCAGATTATCGGCCAACAACCCGGTCAGCGTTTTCGTGTCCGTAATGCCCGTAAGGAACGATTCGATCTCCTTCCAGCGGTTGATCGTCGTGTCCGATGCGTCCGCATCTTCGAGGAAGGCGTTTACTTTGTCAATAAACAGGTTTAAGTACTGAGCATATCCGTCAAGTCCGCTTTCGCTGTGTTCCCCTATGGTGCTACGCAAGTCGGACATGGCCTGAATGATATTCTTGCTTTCACCCATGTCCCCGAACGTAAGGGCCAAATCGTCTATGATTTCGCTCAGTTTGGTTTTGTTGTTGGGATCCACCACTGCCTCCGGTATCGTCGCCGGATAGATTGTACTCCCGTTTTCCTTTAACTTTTTAATCTTTGCCATAATAAATTTTGTTTTATTGGTGTTTTAAATTTCTCCGTAATCTTTGTCCGTATAAGCCTCCGAGGTGATCGTGCCGCTGCCTCCTCCTTCTGTAAATCCCTGCTGTACACTATCCGGGTAACCCGCCTCGAACGAGACCCAATAAGAACGGCCGTTATCCATCAAAAACGTCAGTTCGTAGTCTATCCCGTCCTTTATCCTTACGACAATCCCCGAAAAAAACAAAGGATCCCCATACGAATTCGAAGCCTTCAACAACAGCGTGGCTTTCCCTTCCGAAACCGCCTGCATCGCAGAAGCCAGTTCCGCCAAAAGTGGCTCGTTGAAGTCGAAACCCTCCGACGACGAATATTCCCCCATGTCCACGATACGGGTAGGCAGATAGCTCCGTGTAGACAACCAATCCTTCGTTACCATGTCGTCTAGCTGATAAGCATACTGCCGTGTAATTGCTCCGGAACCGTCCACTCTCAATACATGCAAGTACGTGTCATTCCCCACAAACGTTACCGAGTATAACAGCGGATCATTCCCGAGAAGAGACACGGCCGCCGCCGACAAGCCCAGATCACCCGCCGACGAAGTGATACTTTGAGCATAAAGCAAACTGTCAAGATTCTCCGACACACTCCCCAGTAAGGCAGCAAAAGCCTCTTTATTCCCCACCGAAACCGAATGATCATTATCCACGCTGTAAACGAAACTCTCCACCGGATAGACACCTTTCTCCCGCAAATCCGCCAGACGTACGTTCGAAAGGTCTTTTTTGGCATAATTCTCCAGCTCATTGATCGCCAACAGCGGAGCGAGGGCATATTCCTCTTCCGTTCCTTCGTAACCGTGTATCTTGGCCAACTCATAGGCCGAGTAACCATAAAGGAAATCCCGCAATTCCGACTCGTTCTCTGTTTCGAGACTGTTATCGCTATTCCCGCTCCACAGCACCACGTTGCTGTCCGATACACTGTCCACCCGTTTCTCCCCGTTCGGGAAATTTGCATCTTCCACCGTTTCCGTAATGATTTTTTTCAACGGCCCTGTCCCTATATAATTCCGGGAAAGGGCGATATACACCATCAAACTCTTGCCGTCGGCCGACAAAGAGCAGTTTTTCAGAATATTCCCATTCCGTTCCGCCACGAAACAGCGAGGGAATCCCGTTTCTGTGAAATAAGTGATTCGCACTTTCTCGGGAACAGCCACCGGCTTGTCGTAGCGGGTAAACTGCTCATAAGAGATAAAATCCGATCTGTGATTGATACGTGTAGCCATTATCCGATGAAGTCTTTAAGAATTTTACGTATGAAAGAATGTCCCGTCTCCGCCGTAGCCAGCCGGTAGGTAAAAGTGTAGGACGACAATTCGAGATAAGTATATTTTGCGTCGAATTCGTCCACGACAATCCTCCTGTGGCTGCCGTCGGGAAGAAGCAGGTATTTGTTTATCGACATCAGAAACTCGTCCCATAAGGCCTTTTCCTGCCGGGTGCGTATGTAGCCGGTATTCACCTCCCATGACTCGGAAAATCCCGTTTCCAACATCTTCTCCGTCCTTCCGTTGGTAAACGACACCGTTTCCCCGTCCGGCAGACTGGTGCGTATACCTTTGGCCGTAACCGTGTCAAAACCCCCGAGGGAGTTTTGGAAGAAGAACGAAGTATGCCGCAGATCTCTCCTCCCGATGACGAATCGCTGGGCGAAAGGCATGTCCCATGTCGCATTCGCCCCCGGAGCCTCGTCTGCTATCCCGTACAGGTCATATGCTGTCAGTACGTCGTCGATGCCGTTGTATACAGCGAGAGCCGATATAGCTGCCGGCGACACGTCGATACGGTGTAATCCTATACCGCTTGATCTCACGATCGTTACATCTGTGGGCAGCTCTTTACCGAAATACATGCGCAAGCGCAGGGCACGGAATGCCTCCGCCGTCGGATTGATAAAAGTGAGCTGCTCTTTCAATCCCGGATAAGTCATCGATATTTGCGGCCTCCATGTCAGGAAGTTGTGCGTTAAAAACTCCGTTTCGTTCTCGATTTCCTTTTCCCCGTAACCTCCCGCTGTAACTTTTGTACTCCACTCGGCATCGCCCGAAGCATTATGAGCGGTCAATTTCAAGGTCGGAAGATCGAGACTTTCTATTCCCCACTCATAAATCGGATTCGGAACGATTACTTCTACCGTCGTTTCGTATCGGGTAAGCAACCGTCGGGCAATTTCCGATGTCCGTATAGTTATGATCCCGTCTGTCGGCATCAGGAAGAAAGAAAAACGCTCTACCGCCCTGCCCGGTACGCCGCTCAGTTCGACGGTGATTTCCGTTTCCAGTGAAGTTTTCAAGGAAATGTCTCCCAGATTCTCTGTAAAAATCGAATGATTGTCGCTTTCAAATTCCATGTCGTTGTTTTTCGACAAAAGTAGGAATGGCCTTTCCCGGAAAAAAGGACACTTGCGGACACCGTCATTCCTCCCCTTGTCATTCCGGACGAAACATAAGCGGGGTAAAGATTCTCCGCCTATCACCACATGTAATTCTTCGGTGCTTCGTACCGAATGACATTGTACAACAATGGTTTTATAGCGCTCTCACAGCTCCAAAAGGTCGGCCTGCGACCTCACCACCTCCGATGACGTATCGAATGTAAAGCGCATCGACCGCACAAGAAACCTCCGGTTATATACCGACACGGGGCGGTACATGCGGAAATCCGCGATTTCCCCCAGTGTAAGGTCTACGTCCGTTGTGTAGACCTGCCTGTCCTTCCCAAGCCATTCGGCAAAGCGTTTGTGCAGTTGCCATAACCCCTCCGGCGAGAGGTCGAACGCTTCGTTTTTCCTTTCTATACCGTCATTGGCAGCCGTAGGCGTCCCGTTTTTGTAATTTACCGGAGAGAAAGCAACACCGTGATCCACCAATTGCCCCAGCATCATGCATCCGATATACACATCGCCCGGTCGTTCGTCCATAGCCGGAATATCCATAATGGGAGTCATGATATAAAGAGCCATATTCGGGTCGCCGCCCGGCTCAAACAGCTTCACAGGCAGACAACGTACCAGTTTCAAGTCCACCGAAGCGTCGTGGCTCTCTTTCAGCCCCGTATTCACCACCTTTTTTGCGATTCCGTGGAAAATCTGGTCGAGATAAGGTACTTCTGCATTATAACGGCTTTCCCCCTCTTTCCGCACGCATATTGTCATGCGGCGACCCGAGAAAATATCCTTCGTATCCCGATGTTTCACGGCCACGTAATCGTTCGACGACAACATTTTGAGGAACATATCTCCGGAACTTCCCGCCGAAAAAACAAGATTTCCGTCTTCCTGTGGCGTTGTCGGGTCATAGCTGTTTTCGTTTTCGTCGTTCCCGTAGCCGAACGTGTACGACCGGCCTTTCTCCACGCTTGCGCTGTACGTGTCCGATACCTTCCCGCTCCAATCCGCCGGCGAACGGTCGTCGAGAATATCCCCGTGCCCCATCAGCCGATAACCCTTTCCGTCCCGGTATATCGACGCGCACAACATCTTGCACAGGTCTGTAACAAGGTCCATGACCTCTACCTCCGGCAAAGCACCTGCGATGTCCAGTACAGCCATACCGTCACCGCCGGCCTCCGTACGCCGCAGATAATACGGTGCGCGGGCCGTATCGTCGATGAAGAGTCCCGGAATGGCCAGTACCCTGTACAATCCGCTCAGGCTCTCATCCACAGCGATGTTATTGAAGTGTTCCGACAAGATCGAGTGCACATACACCACCGGGCAGAAAGGCGTCTCGGCCGAGAAACTCCAATTCCGGTACTTGTCCCCGACCGCTATCATCTCTATTCCTATGTCATTCTCATGTTCCATCTTTCCGATGTTCTGCTTTACGATCATCAAAGGAGAAGCGAAATCCAGTGATGTACTATCGTCCCTCGATTGCTTGATCCAGTACTCTGTCGCACCCGTAGTATGGGTCAGGTGTTTTAGCTCGTGGATATACCCCGAGAAATCGTCCTCCATGTCCCGGCCGTTGAATGTATAGCTCGCATACCCCTCTTCTATGCCCTCATACTCCAATATTCCCGTGAAAAGAGATACTCCGCCCACACGTATCGTACAACCCGTTTCCCGCACTCCCGGCGGCAACATCAGCGCATCGAGCCATTTCAAGGCACGGCGGTTTGTTTCCGTATAGGGCAGAGCAATGCTCGTCGAGTAAGGAATAGGCACATGGCTGTCTTCCAACATCGGTTGTTCAAGGGTGATTTCAAACTCCCAATCCTTTTTCAGGTCGAGAGAAGTCCCGTCTTCGAGAATGATTTCTATCATAACGTACCTCTGTTTTTCTGGTTTTCATATTTGTCGTATGCCTCTTTGATGCCGTTTTTGCCGAGAACCGACACATAGGCTTTCACCGGGTCGTCCAGCTTTTTCAGCAGTTTTTCGAGGACGACCGCCATACGCGGGTCGATACCTCCGTTGCCGGCCGCTTCCACTTTCGGGGCGGTACCCGTATATCCTCCTTCGGCACGCCCCGGTATCGATACCGAGGCCGGATACACAGCCTCCATGTTCAGGCTCTTCAACGTCCCGTTGCGGCGTGCACCCTCTATCGTGGCGATCAGCGGGGCGAGGGTAGGGTTGGCCAGTCCTTCGGCCGGTATCACATATTCGCCGCCCGCTTCCCCCACCAGTACCGTCGGCCGGTCGATGAACCCCCGTCTCTCGGGCGACAGCCGGGCAGGAAACCTCCGCCCGTCCTGCTCACGCAGCACGTCGAAAAGGCCACCCTCCGCCATACCCGTCACCACCGGTGTCGTGGCGATCATCGCCACCTCCGCAGCGCCGAGGGCCGCCATCACGCCCGCCGGTATCAATCCCCACGGGACGCCCCATTGCGCAAGCGTTTGCGACACACCCAGTGCCGTATTGATGATCGCTTGCGACAACTTCTGCGCCTTCTGGCGCTTCGCCTGTTTCAGCTCCATCTCCTCCGCGTAAGCGTCGTACTGGGCGTCGAGGGCTTCCACCTCGGCATTGTATTGCGCTTCCGTCATGAGTCCCGCGTTCAGCCGGTCTTCAAGGGCCGACTTTTTCTTGTCGTTATTTTCCCTATACTCTTTCAGGAGCTTCCGTTCGATCGCTGCTTGCCGGTCGGCCCACATCGAGTAGATGTTCATTGCTTCCCCCACCATGCCTTGCAGTGCATCGATAAAAGCCCCCGTGTCGAAATCTCCGTTGAAGAAACCTTCCCAATCCTCTTGGCTCACCCCGAAGAGCGAACCGCCCTTTTTCTCCCTCCGGCTACTGCCGCTGTCGGCCTCTCCGCCGTTTATCAGCGTGAGGATTTCCTGCAACTGCTCTTTGAAGTTACGCATCTCTTCCTCGCTTATCAGGTTGGTATCGAGTGTGATGCCGTCGAATACTCCCGATCCGATAATCCCTTCCAGTTGCGTTTTCATCTTGTTCAGGTACTCCATGTCGAGTTGCAGCAGTTTCGAGTTCTGCTCCTGAATACGTTTCTGTTTCTCCTTTTTGCTCCCATCAAAAGTCCGTAACTCCTGTTTATGCCGGTTCACCATCGCTTTCCGTTCCAGCCGGTAGTTACTCTCTTCCGATGCCAGCCGGTGCTCGATTTCGTCCAGCTTTATCTTCGTCAGGTTGCGCTGGTGTTTTTGTTCCACCAGTTCGAGTGCTTCCGCGTTGTCTGTATATTTCTTTTTCTCATTTTCATAGCGTTGGTTTTCTTTGTCTATGGCACTTAGTTGTATCTCCTCTTTCAATCGGGCGACTTCGGCTTCCTTCCGGAGATTTTCTTGGTCGTCCTCATGTTTCTCCGCATCTCTTTGCGTACGTTTTTTGGCAGAGCGATCCGCCAATTCGTCCTCGATTTTCAAGATTTCGGTTTCGACTTTCTGCATATTTTCGATACGACTGTTCAAGGAATCTATCTCTCGCTGCTCTTTGTCGGTCAGCGAACGACCTTCGGCATCAGTAAGACGGGTGTTCACCTCGTTTTGCAGGGAAACACGTTCGTCCATGATATCCTGTAAGGTTTTCAGTCGTCGGTTCAGGAACTCCGTTTCCAAATCGGAAATCTTCTCATTCAGTTCTGTTTCTGTCGAAATTTCCCCATCCACATATTTGTTCCGTAATTCTGTCCGCTTTTTTATGAACTCCACATCGGAATCCAGCGACCACTGCCCGCCATAATCGGAATCCGAATCCGAATTTTGCGGGGAATTGCCGCCCGACCAGTCCGTATCTTTGGTTTTCTTTTTCGGGTTTAGTATCGCCTCATTTTCTTCAATCTGTCGATTGAAATCTTCTATTTGTGCTTCATATTCGGCAAGTAGATTGTTGTAACGTTTTTCTGCTTTTTGTACATTTCTGTTAACTATTTCCTCTTTTACTACATCTGGATCAATACCACCTTGTGTTGCTCCCATATAAGAGAAATAATCACCGAATCTTCTCCAAAAGCCTTTTGTTTTTTTATTTTCCCCGGTTCGTACCTCCTCGGCATATTGGGTAATAAGTTTGTCCCTTCCTTTTTCAGCACCCTCTTTATCCGATTGTAAGCGCAGTAACTTTTGATATGCATATATTTTAGCGGATAACTTCCCTATTGCTTCTCCTTTCTCGTCTATAAGGCCTATCTCTTCCGGCAACAATTCGTTCAGTTCTCGTATATACCCTATCCGTACCGATTCCGCCGTATTGCTGTCGTTGATACGATCCATATAGGTTTTTATCCGGTCGGCTTTCTCTATGAGGCTCATACCCGTTTCGTCTGTAACCTCTTTCGCTCTCTTTTCTATATTTTGACGTACCTGCTCTTCCGCAGAGAGTTCTCTCGTCGCCGTTACCAGTTTATAGACGGCACCGACGAGAACCCCGAATGCCATAGAGATTTGTCCGATCGGTCCCAGTGAAATCCAAAAAGCTTTTGCCGCCCGCGCTGCCGTACGAAAATGTCCTGTCAATACCGCTTTTGCAGCACACAACGCATACGTCGAGCTTGTTGCTTTCACGAGTCCCGTCGTTTCCAATGCCGTTTGTTTGATTCCGGCCAACCGCCATACGGCAAGAACTTTATTTTTGGCGATAAGAGTCGTTTTTACGGCGATATAAGTCCCATATGCAGCCACAAGACCTATAATAACTCCCTTATACTTTATTCCCAAAGAAATAAGCTGCCCCAGTAATTTGATAAAATGCGTGGTGAGCGAGAGCGATTGGTTTATGAGAGGGTTCAGTTGCTCACCGAGAATGCGTGCCTGATCGACAATGGCTTTTTTGTGTTTCTCTATGATGGCCGTTACCGATTCGTTTTTGATACCAAACTCGTTCGAGGCCGATGTGCCGTCGTCGAATGCCTTCTTGGCCAGTTCCTGTTGCCGGCGCAACTCGTCGCTGTGTTTGGCAAGGGAACCCAGTACCGTTGTCGCCCGTTGGCCGTCCAGTTGCATCGAATTGAGGGCGGCCGTTACCTCCCGCATGCCCGATCCGCCCTGTCGCATGCCTTCGAGGACACGCAGGAACGCTTCGTTCACATCCTCTTCCAGTAATCGAGTGAAATCTTCTACCGGCATCTTCGCTACCTTTGCGAATGTCGCCGTTTTACCGAACATACCGGTGATGGCTTGGGTGATGGCCGTCGACGAGGTCTCCGTCATCTGTCCGTATTTGTCGAGTGTAGCCGCCATGCCCAGCACATCTTCGATCGCTATATCGGCATTCGGAGCAACACCTGCCAGCCGCTTCGTGAAGTCCACGATATACCCCTCGTTGGCGGTCGAGGACATACCCAGCTCGTTGATGGCCGAGCCTACTTTCAGCAAGCTCTGTTCCAGTCCGTATTCCTCTTGCAGGTCAAAGATGTCTACCAGTTTTCCGATTTCCCGTATGGCGTCTTCGGTATTACTGCCGAGATCCCGTCCGAGAGCCACGTTGATCTGGTCCGCTGCCCGTACGAATTCCAAGATATTCTCTTTCCCCGTGATGCCCAGCTTACCTCCAATGCGCGCCAATTCCAGCAAATCGTTCTGAGAAGTACGGGTATCCAGTTTCGCCAGTTCCGCACTCAGTTCCTCCACCTCTTCCCGGGAGAGGTTTGTCGTCTTCATCGCATCGACCAGCGATTCATCATAGTCGCTCCATGCCTTCCGAGCACGGTTTATTCCGGTAACGGCCAATCCCATCGTGGCAAATCCGGCGGTAATAAGACCGATGTACCGGTTTATCCGCTCGGCCATATTGAAAAGTACCCCGTTCGTGTTTTTGCTTTGACGGGTCAATTCCAGCAATCGGCTGCGGGTATTCCGCAATTCGTCGTTCAGTTCCTTCCAACGGGGTGTCCGGGGGTCGGTTTTCGAGAGGACGGAGTTAAGTTCCCTGATGCGTTTGTTCAACTCCGAGATGGTCATGCTGCTCACCGATTGCTGCCGTTCCAATGCGGCCAGTTTTGTTTTGCTTTCAGCCAAGACCCGGTTTTTCTCTTCGATGCTTTTGGTAACCGCTTTGTAAGTGGACGACTCTTTTTTCCCTTGAGCTTCGAGCTTTTTCTGTTTTTGGGTCAGTTCGTCGATTGCCGCCGACGTGTCCTGTATCGCCCGGCTCAATTCGTTCATCTCCTTACGGGCCTTGTCGCCCCCGTTTATGTCGATATTCAGGGCGAGTGTTTCGCTATTGATTTTTCCGGCCATGATTCTCTTGTTTTATCGATTCTCGTATTTCTTGTACAGTATCTTCGGTAAATTCATACAGCAAGCGCCCCGCGATCGACCGGTAGTGCCCGTAAACAAACCGATTGTGGATACGTCGCCTGCGCCGCCGTATCGTCCCGTCTTGCAGTCGTTTCATATCGAGGAAACGCTCGTAAACGGTGTGGGTAAAAGTCAGCCGGCTTTCCGCGACGGAAATCCTGCGGGTATCGTACAGGCGGTGTGTATGGAATTTCAATCCCTTCCGCAGCGCTTTGCCTTGATTGCGCAACAGGCGGTTTCCTTCATCTCGAAGGACATTTTCAATAAAGCGATCTTTTATAGACATGATGATTATCGTTTTTATCGATACAAAAATAGCCGCTCAATGAGCGGCTAAAAAGGACAACAATCGTCCACGTCATCCCGAGCGAGGCCATTAGGCCGACGAGGGATCTCCATGTCATTCTGAACGTAGAGAAGAATCTCCACTTCAAGTTTCACACTACCTTGTCATCCCGAACACCCGATAGGGCGGAGGGATCCCCTTCTTCCAAACGTCCGGAATCCACTTCCTGTTTGTCGCGCAGCAAAGCAACCTCCTCCACGCGGGCAGGCCGGATACCCAATATCGCCTCTATCTCCCGGGCGATCATTTCGGCATCATTATCATCATGTACGGGAATCTCATAAATCAGTTTTTTCATCGTCGTTTTGTTTTAAAAGGTGAGACACAGGACGGTAACAGGCGGCGCAATAGGCCAGTGTGCCCAGAGAGAGCACCATCGACCCCGAGGTCGCAGCCAGCAGAAATACCGTGAAAGCAAAAAAGAGGTGCAGCAGTTGCCAGAGCTGTCGGCGCGTAACCTGCACACCGATCTCTGTGCGGACGAAGTCGATAAGCCGGCGCTCCAATACCGTAATCGCCCGTTCCCTCCGTCGGGTAGTCGGGCAGGATAATGTTCGTTTCATGGCTATACGTCGAGACGTTCCAACAAAATATCTTTTAAAAAGAGTGCCATGTTGTTACGAGCTTCGATCAGACAATTGCTTGTATCCACAAAGTCGAGATTGTAGGTATTGAAAATTATTGTCTCTTTTTCTTTTTGCTTATTAAAAAAAACTTCGAACCGTTGATGCGCTTCGTTTACAAGCAGCAAAATTTCTTTCAATTCCGGGTCGATAGGCAATTCCCGGTTCTTTGCCTCTGCGCTTAGGGAGGACTCAAATGTGTTTTCTTTCATTTTGTAGTACTTTAAATGAAACAATAGGGTTGACTTGTGGTGGGGTCGGGATACAAAAAAAGTTCCGCTTTCCCGTTGTACTACACCTGATATAGGCAGGGAGACCATTACAGTACTCCTCACGGGGGTCGGAACTTATATAAAAACCGATAGACACAAAAAATGCCAATCCGGTAAAGGTTGGCGAACAACTCGTCGCCTATATCAAATGTAGTACATTGCAAATATGGGGCTTTTTCCCGAAAAAACAAAATGCAGAGAAATTTTTCTCTGCATTTTACCAAATTAAGTCATAGAGCATCTATAATTTTGCAAGCGATTCTTCTATTTTTTTGAAAAGGGGTTCACTTAAAGATTGTACCTTCTTTGCATAAAATTCATCTTTACTATTACAGCACTTTTCCAAATCATATTTCATCGAGAGCAACATACGTCTTGCGGCTTCTTTGTCTCCCAAATAAATCAATTTATCTATTTTTCGGATATTGGCATAAAAAGCATCTTTTACAAGATTTGTTTTTTCGTAAAGATATTCCGCGGGGAAATCTCCTTCAAAAAGTTTGTTCTTGATTTTTTTTACATTATTTGTCATTCCCCATATTTTGAAGAACAAGATTATTTGCAGAATCCCGAATACCAAGAACACGATAGCCATAAATGTTTCCATACCATTAAATTTTAAGTTAGAAAAGTTATTATATAATTCAAATATACCATTTCTACCTCACATCTGCAAATTTCAATATCGTTTTTGTCCATTCTACGACAAAAATGGCTGCCATTTCCCGATGTCCATGTATGGGCATAAAAAAGCAAATAATTCTCAGAGAATTATAGTTTTAAAGAGTCTTTTTTGTATTTGAAAGTATATTCTTTGCCGGAAGAAAGATCTTCGATAACAAGTTTGCTATATGACCAATTCTCTATTTTATTCATTTCTTCGTATCTATCTGCACCTTTATAAACCATATGTATAGTACATAAATAATTCTTTTTTTCTCCGAATCGATTGATAGCTGTTATTGATAAGGTAATGATACCTCTGTTTCCTAAAACAGGATTTTGTTCCCATCCATAGTTGGGAGATCCCCAGTCAATGACAAGGTATTGGAAACGCTCACTGACAAAGTCCAGTGAATGACAAAAAGCAGATAATTTAAATATACCATCATCTTGTAGAGATGAGTGGCAAGAAGTGGTAATCACTAATAGAAAACAGAATAAGACTTTTTTCATAAAATAAATTCAAGGTTGATTTTCAAAAATAGTATATCTGCTTCATAACTGCAAATTATAATGTCGTTTTATTCATTACAAAATACTTGAACGGCAGAGAAATTTTTCTCTGCATTTTACCAAACTAAGTCATAGAGCATCTATAATTTTGCAAGCATTTCATCTATTTCTTTAAAAAAGGGTACACTTAATTCTTGGACTTCTTTTTCGATATACTTTTCACATGTATTACAATATCGTTCTAAGTTATATCGCATCAAAAGCAATATATGTCTTGCGGCCAACTTTTCTTCCAAATAAATAAGTTTGTTTATTTTTTGGACATTCACTGCGAATGCACTTTTTACAAGAGATGTATTTTCAAAAAGCTTTTCCACAGGGAAGAAAAAATCATCTTCAGAAAGTTTATCCTTGATTTTTTTTACATTGTTTGTCATTCCCCACACTTTGAAAAACAAGATTATTTGCAGAATCCCGAATACCAAGAATACGATAGCCATAAATGTTTCCATACCATTAAATTTTAAGTTAGAAAAGTTATTATATAATTCAAATATATCATTTATTTATCGTTAGGAGAAAAATACATGGCTTGTTTTCTGGTAGAGGAATTTTCAATAAGTAGCAAAGTGTATGTCCAATTATTTATATCAGTCCATTCGCCACCGAGATAAACCATCTTGGCCTTGTAAACATAAGTCGATCTGACGCCGAAAGCATTTTTGGCAGTGAATTGGTTGTAAACCGTAAACGTTGATTCAGAAGTAACGTCTCCTACATAAGAGCGTTCAAACTCTGCTTCCGCCGGAAAATTAAGCCGTTCTTTAACAAAATCGTCAGCAATGATGCCAGCCGAGATCAATGTAACTTTGTGCTCACAGCTCATTAAAGAGATTAATGCAATGAATAAAAATAGAACCTTTTTCATATTACAAATTTAAGATTAATGTACAAAAATAGTACATCTGCCTCATAAATGCAAATTATAAATCTATTTTATTCAGATAAAACACAAAAACGACTGCTATTTTTCATTATTGCCAAAGTAATAATACACGTTCAGAATGTCTAATGGTATGTAAATCCATAATTGCCGTTATATTATTAGCATGATGATGGTTATAAATGTTTTTTCAATTGAAATTTAGTCCTATTTTTTGCCATATTCTTTTTAGTCAAAATATTCTTTTAAATTTGTATCAAAAAGACATACATGAAAAAACAATAAGAACAACAACTATCTCCTCCTTTCAACCCTAATTAAGAATAATTTATAGTATATATGCAATGGTAAGAGATATAAATAAATCTGTGTTTCCAAAAGAAACAAAATTGAAATTAGATATTTTTCGAGAATGCTTTCGGGAATGGTATCCTGTTTTTTTACATAACTCTCATATATCTCGGTTGTATATATATGATATGTTTGCAGGAAGTGGAAAAGATTATGAAGGAAATTCTGGTTCCCCATTAATCTTATTACAAGAAGCTAGAGGAGATAAATTACAACATTGTGATTTTCTATTAAAAAAGAAAGCCCCTTTGGTATATTTTGGTTTTAATGAAAAAATTCAACATAAAGCACAAAAATTAGAGCAAAATATTATCGCAGAACTAAATCAATGTTTACAGTATTGTAAGAGGTCATCCTGTTTGTTTTCAAACACCTACAAGGTTGCACATTTTGATTTTCAAGATTTGATACATAATAAAACATTATGTGGTATTCTTGCTAATAAATCATATGGTAAATTTATCTTTTTGGATCAATATGGTTTTAAGCAAATAAATAATGATACATTTCTTAAATTGGTAAATTCTCCTAAAACAGATTTTATATTTTTTATCGCATCATCTTTTGTAAAGAGATTTAAGACTTTGCCTGCTGTAACGACATATTTTGATGATAATAAAATTATTTATGATGAAACGAAACCCAAAGAATGTCATAGGGTTATAACAAATTATTTTAGAGAATTAATACCTCAAAACAAAGAGTATTATTTACATAGTTTCACAATACAAAAAGGACCTAATTATTATGGGCTTATTTTTGGAACTAGCCATACTTTGGGAATGGAAAAATTCTTGAGGGTTTGTTGGAAATATGATAAATTAGCAGGAGAATCTAATTGTAACATTAATAATGATTATGAAGCAGGTACATTGTTTTATGACCCTAATATATCGAATAAAAGGCGAAAAGTTTCTCAAATGTTGCGTGAAAAGATATTAAATGGAGAAATATCTAACAATAAAGATGGATTAATTTCTGCTTTAAAAGAAGGTTGCGAACCTAGATTATTTGTGGAAACAATAGAACTAATGTTAAAAAATAAGGAAGTTTCTATTGAGGGAAATTTCAATAAAAAAGCCACCGGAATTCATTTGGTAGAAGTATATAATATTAAAAAATTATGAGGACAACAAAAATAGAATGGACAGAAAGAACATGGAATCCAGTTACAGGTTGTTCTAAACAGTCTGCCGGGTGTAAATATTGCTATGCTGAGATCATGTCTCGTAGATTACAAGCAATGGGAAATTCAAAATACATTAATGAATTTAAGCCTACAATGCATCCATATGAATTAAATGAACCATTAAAATGGAAAAAACCTTCTACTGTCTTTGTGTGTTCAATGAGTGATCTTTTTCATAAAGATGTTTCATTTGATTTTATAGATCAAGTATTTAAAATAATTCTTAAAACTCCACAACATAATTATCAAATTCTCACAAAACGAGCTGAACGAATGGCTGAATATTTTAAAAATAGGGTTATTCCACATAATGTATGGATTGGAGTTACTGTAGAAAATAGGAATGTAAAATATAGAATAGATTATATCCGAAATTTACAAGCCACAGTTCGTTTTATTTCTTTTGAACCGCTTTTAGAAGAATTAGGAAAGTTGAATTTATCTGGGATTGATTGGGTTATTGTTGGTGGAGAAAGTGGAGTACAAGCTCGTCCTATGCAAGAAGAGTGGGTTTTGAATATAAAACAGCAAACAGACGAGCTCAATATTCCATTTTTCTTTAAACAATGGGGCACATGGGGAGAAGATGGAATTAGGCGTAATAAAAAGCTTAATGGAAAACTTTTGCAGGGAAAAATTATTCAAAATTTTCCGTCCATAAGAAATGAGAATCTTATGTCGGATTTTATAAATCTGTAATTTTAAAATTGGGTTTATTACAAGCTATGTGAGACATACTCACATAGCTTGTAATATATGATAGTTAAATATCACTTCATCGTTACCTCTATCGAGTACCCGCACCACCCGCCGAAAATCGACCCTTCCGGGACAATCTTCGCCGTCATCAGCGTCAAGCCGCCCGGAGGAGAGCAAAATCCCTCCGACGTATCCCGTTCTATCTTCGTCAATACCGCCTCGGCAAGCTCCATCAGCCCCATATATTGCTCAAACTCCGACTCGTCCGTGCGGGCCGCACCCAGCGATTTGTCCAGCACGAAAAAGACGCTCTGCAACGTCTCCACATAACAATCCGAGTTTCCCGTATGGTTCACCTCCGGATAAGCCGCCACCAGCTGCGGCCCCGTTTTCGACACCAGTGCGTTTGTAGTCTGTTCGTTGTTCACTCCCAAGATAGGAGCCGGAAGCCCCTCTACGGCAAAATCCCGCAGATACCCCATCAACATACTTATTCTTTCCAGTCTCTTTCTCATAATATCCCGTTTTTGGTTGTTATACATTTCTCCCCGAAGAAGGCCGTTCCATACGCTTCCTCTCCTTATAATTGTGCCACATGATCACAAAGACCGAGTAGAGAGGTTCCTCGTCCACCCGTTCCATCGACCCGATGCTCTGTTCCTTCGCCACCTCGATAAGCAAGTCGTTCCACGAAAAGGCAAACTCCCCCTTCACCGTTCCCTCGCCCGAGTAAAGCCGTCCCATATCTATATCCTCCCCGTCGACACATATCGTTGCCGACTGCACAATCTTCACACAAGCCGCAAACCACAAGGCGATAAGCCCTTTCTTCCACGCCGCCAGCCGGGCGACACGGCGTTTGTCCCGCACAAGCCCCTCCGGAGTAACCCCTCGTACCCTCCGGCCCGACTTGTTCACCTTTCTCCCCCTCGGCCGGTACAAGAAAGCGATGCACTCGTCGAGGTCGTTCGGGTTCTGCGATTTGAAAAAAGCATTCAAGGCCGTAGCCGCCCTCCTGAATTCCCCGAAAGAAATATCCGTCAGCCCGTCCGCCGGCCCTATCCATTTCCGCCCGAAGAAACCCGTCCGGAATGTCGGTAAAGCATTCACAAGCGCCGAAAAAGCCAGTCCGCCACCCTCCCCCTCGGGAAAAAGCCAGCCCAGACACCGCTCGCACAACATATAAATGTTCGCGTCCCGGTCTTTCGCAGCCTCCGGGTGCAGACGCTCCCACACGATGCTCCGCCAGTCATGCCCGATACCGAGAAAATAAAACAACACCCTTACATTGAATTCCAACAGGGATTTCCCCTCGGCTGCACACCGGTAATACATTTTCACGACCCGGCGTATCTCTTTCGCCGTCAGTTCCTCCCACGACGAAGGAATTTCCCGTACCGTTCCGTTTCCGAATGTTACTGTCGTCATATCATTTATAATTTATAATCACTGCCATTCCCTTGTCATTCCGACGACCGCAGGGAAGAAGAATCTCTTTCCGTACCCCGTGCCATTCTGCCCCATGTTATTCTGAACGCAGAAAATCAGCCCCGCTGAATCTCCGCCCCAATAGCCCCACTGCCCGGTGGGAATGATCATTATCCCGCATTGAAAAACTTATTCCGACGGTCATTCCGGGGCAGAAGTGGATAACCCTCGTAAGGATTCCCGTCCCCGTTCACCGCCGATAACAACTCATTCAGCGCTTCATCGGCCTGTCGCCTCAGTTTGCCTACGGCCCACTCCATTTCAGCCGTCGATGCCTTGTCCGAAGCCCGGTTTCCCTGATAAGTCGGGTTGAACCGCCGGGCGATCGAGAGAGGGAACACCTCCAACGACCAACGCTCCACAGCCGTAGCTACCGCCAGCAGTACCGCAACCCGCACGGCCAGTCGTAAAAGCCCCTCATTACCATTCCGACTCTCTGTCATTCCGAGCGAGCGAGGCGACGAGGAATCTCCCGTCCCGTTTCCCGAAACGAGATCCTCCCATTTTTCACCTACGGCCGGCCTTACCGTCAGCTGCTGGCACTCCACGATCAGCGGCAAAAGCAGAAAATAAGTATAATAAGAGTGGTCGATCGGATACACCGTCTCAAAATCCCCGAGCGACTTCACGATGCACTCCTCCCGAAGCCTCCGCACCGGAGACCCATTCCACTCCTCGAAGTCATTCCCTTCCAGAAAAGCATACAGCGCGTCCAGTGCCCGGCAATACTTTTCCCGCAAAGCCCGGTCGTCCCGGTCTATCATCCATTCCCACGGCAAAGACTCGTTATCGTCCCTCTTCGCCTTACGGCCCGCGTCTTCGTGCGAGACCAGTGTCTGACCCGCATGGCGTGCCACAGCGAGACAAGCGATGGGCAGTTGCACCCGGCGCACCAGAAGATCTTCCCCAAGACCAGAATCCGGGTTATACTCCTCCGTGAGATAATGCCGTTCCGCGCGAGCTACCACACCCTCGCCCACAAGCGAAGCTACCTCGCGCGTGGCGAACTCTATTTCCGTCGCAATCACGTCGAAACTGTTGGCTGCATAATACAGCCCCGTCAGCCGGTGCAGTTCGGCCGCACCATCGCCCTTTCTGTTGAAAATCATATCCGATAACCTTTAAAATTGTCATTCCGACTCCATGTCATTCTGAACGAAGCGTAAGCGCAGTGAAGAATCTCAACCCCATTTCTCCGGGTTATATGTCATTCCGAGCGAGCGAAGCGACGAGGAATCTCATTTGTCATTCTGAATGCAGAGAAGAATCCCCACCCATAACGCACCCGCACACCCGGACGGGAAAGGAGCAACAAGCCACCCTCATGAGTTCCGTACCCTGTCCCCCGACGACAACTGTTCCTCGCTCTTCACGCTCTGGTGATAAAAGCCCAGTCTCAGTCGCGACCCCGGGAAGTTGAAAGCAATCGCCTGATTGATACTCCCCAAAATTACGTTCGATGCGATCTCCGTATCCGAAAGCAGGTATAATTTGAACGCATACAACAGCTCCGATCCCGAAGCCAGCTTCCCGTTCACCATCACATTCGACAGCGACGGGTGCAGCCCCATTCCCGAAGTGATGGCCGACGACGAAGCCTCCGAAATCCGCAGCTGCGAATCCACAAAATCCTTTATCTTTTGGTCTATCGCCTCGATTTTCCACGTATATACTGTTCCCGTCGCCTCGTCCGGCACATCCACCGTATGGAAAAACTTCCCCGCATTCTCTTTCCCCGACAGCACCTCCGTCAGGCTTTGCAGGAACGTCTCGCTCAACTCCGAAATCGCCTTTTCCACCCCCGAAGCCGTCCATTCCGGGTGAAGCTCTTTCAGAACCTCCCGCTTCCGCTCCCAGTAACCCGCCGGCGAATGCACGTGGTAAGCAAGGTTCAGCCCGTTATCCGTTACATATTTGAAAATCGTCGGTATCTCCGAACCTCGCACGATCCAGCGCAGCGCACCCCAATAAGACGGCACCGAATAAAAATCCCGCGAGAAAGTATAAGAACAATTATAAGAAGCCGCCGTGCCGTACCGCCCCGGATTTCGTCGGTCATACACCGGATAACGACGGATACCCGTATTCAGGCAGCCATGTTCGAAGTCCCCCACGAGAATATGCCGCACATCCTCCGGATCCCGGCTGTCCGTCCATTCAAGACGCGCGTTCTTCGCCGGGATATGTTTCAGAAAAGCGATCCTCGCCGGCCGTCCTATGCGGCGACCCCGTTCCAGATACTTCACATCGAAAAACCCTTTCAAGTACAAATAATCCGTCATCGCCCGCTTGATGTAGTCGATATAATCCCAGTCGTCGAGCCACCCCTGTATCTCCCGGTCCTCCTTCCACAAACGCGTGATCTCCCCGTTCACATACCCCAGTTCGTTCAAGAACACCCCCTGACCGAACAAAAGCCCCATTTGTCGCTCTATGATGCCCGGGGCGAGGTTGTTGTCATTCACCACATCCCTCAGTTGCGAAGGCAGCAAATTATCGTGTCCGTAAGGAATCACCCGGTAGCCCCCCACTTGGTGCGGGTACAGCTCCCAGTTCCGGGAATACGACTGCCACAAAAGCGAATCCATCGGCGCCTGAGGACGGTTCGACAAGGTAAACACCCGGCCGTCCGTCGTATGCAGCGCAAAAGCATGATCCGAAATACGTTCTACTCTATCCATTATCCATATACTTAAATATCATTCCGAAGCCCTGTTATCCCGAACGAATGCGAGGAATCCCTTTTCATGCCCCGCATTGGCTTCTGTCATTCTAAACGCAGTGAAGAATCTCCACCCACACGTCCGGCGTCCCCAATCCCTATCATCGCAAAACGACCCTTTCCCCGTTGAAAAACATCAGCAACGGCTGGTAAAAACGCCGGCATTGCATCGTTTCAAGATCGATATAAGCCTCGACGAACTCGGCATGTTTATGATGCTCGATCCGTTCCCGCTTCAACAATCGGGCGCGGCGCACATATACCACACCCTCACTCGATTTGTTCGAGGAGTTATAAGACATGAAAACGAAAGAAAAAGGAACATTCTCTTTCGACAGCTTTCGCATCTCCGAAATAGCCCGGTATAAATCCATACAGCGAAGATATACGTTGTAAAAGCGGCTAAAAAGGACACCCCGTCCATCAATCACGAGTTGTTACGAATATTCAGAGAAAAGAAACACCTTACCCTATAAATTTTCCCCATGTTCTCCCGAAAAAAGCCGATTACACGTCCCAAAAAGCCGATATTTCGGTCGTTTTCGGACGCAAGAATACATCAAACCGTTAAAAAATAACAAGATAGCCTCTCCGCTTTTTCAAAGCGGAGAGGCTATCTCTTCCCGAATCCCGAGCCGCCCTCTATATCGAGTGCGATTGCAGATAGAGAAAAAAGGTGAAATATGGCAATATAGTTAAATAATGCAAAATTTTCGTGCCGAAATCCCACCATATACCAATCCCACCAACCTATGTCTCTCGACTCTTAGTCGAGAGCTTTTACGTTGATTGTAAAAGCCGTACAAGTTCGGTACGCTTTTGCATCGACTGAGAAACGCATATCGGCACGTTTTTTTCGACGGCTAGCTTCTATTGATGCCGGAGAAAAAAATACCTTGTCTTCGGACAAGGTACTGGCGGCCGATACTGCTTTCTGCACGGCAGAAAAAACGTCCCGTATTCAAATACGGGACGCCTCTATTTACCAAAGTCGACCTATAAAATCCGTCATTTCCTTATCTGTCTCGATAAATGGTTTTTGCATGGACTTCTTATAATCTTTGAAAAGTTTATCGTACTGTTTTTCGCTCACGGCTTTTATGTTCGGGTTCTTTTCCATGCGTCGAATGTCGTCGAGCGTTTTCGCGTCGTATTCATCGCATAATAATTCTCTTATATGTATTCCGTCATCGGATAGAGCGAAAGTAATACCTTTGAAATCGTTCGGGTTTACAATAAAATACATGGCACAAGATTTAAAGGTTGTTTATCAGTTCGTTATCAATCTCGGCGGGGATTTCTTTTTCCTTTTCGATTGTATGCTCCTCTTTTACATCTTTCTCTTTTGCATTCGGAAAGACGACGTCTTTCTCCGAAAAAAGATAACAAAGCGGGAAAAACTCATACTTTTTAAGTTCCTTTTCTTCCTCGGAAAGATTCGTATCGCCTATATCTGTGGGAGAACCTTTCTTCGGTTGTCCCCATATAACAATAGCTTTCGCTCCTTTTTTGATAACTGCTCCGTCGGTTTTCCACTCTTTGAATGTCTGGAAACGTCCACCGCCATAGAAAAAGCGTAACAGCATGTAATTGATAGTACGAGATTCCCAAAAAGCGGCCTCTTCGATTGTATTTGCCTTGTGTTTCTTTTCTTCCCGTAAAGCTCTCGCTTCGATAGATAAAGAAATCAAAACCTGTCGTTTCTCTTGTATTTTCGAGTTCGGGTTGTTATTTTTGCGTTCCATATGAAAAGATTTGAATTGTTTTTGCGATTTGAATTTTTTTAAGTGGGGCGGGGGCAACCGCCCCACTTTTTTATTAAGCCGTCAATTCGGTTTTAAGGTCGTTCGATTTCGCCTCCATGCGAGTGAGTAACATGCACAACACATCATCGATAAGTTCGGCGTTCGTTACGCAGAATGCAGGGTCGTCCCGATAATTGCTCGGTGTCATGAGACAAAGGCGATAAGCCGTTTTATCATTCTCGAAGTCGGCTATTTCCGTATTTTGTTCCGAAACGTCCTCGATAAGATTTCTCACCCGTTCGATTTGTACAAGAAACCTCTCGTAACGTTGCGTAAGCTCTTGCTTTTTCTTGTAGTAGGCAATACGGCTCTCGATGTCTTTCGGCTCGGTGGACAAACGTTTTTCGAGTTCGGCGATTTTGGCGGTCAACGCCTTTACTTGTTCGGCCTCGGGCGTCGGGGTTGTTTCCTTTTTCGTTTCATTTTTGACGAGAACGATAGACGATTCTTTTGCTGTTTCAGTTTTCGCGGGTGCGGGTTTAACGACCGAAACATTGTTCTTTACTTCTTTTTTTGTTTCCATAATGAAAAAATTTTGAATGTTATTTTTAACCGAGAACTTCACCCTCTCGGCTTGGGTTTCAGATATATCGGACGGCAGAGTGAGCAACCTTTTTTTCAAACCGTTTCGGTTACTCTGTAAATAACCTCTGATGTCATTTACTCTCAGCCATTTCAAAGATCGAAGGGATACATCGTCCTGCGTCGTTTCGCAAACCTTTTATGACGCAAGACGACAGCGGATTTTTATCATAGACGATCGCGTAGCACCCATCTTCCCCGGATACAAGGGTTCCCGTTCGTTTTTTTTGAAAAATTTCGGCAAGGAGCGAAAATTTTCACCGGTCGGCCGGTAGGAAAAAAACATCGGGGTTCATTGTCCGGGGTAAAAGTCCGATGTACCTTAGCGGCAGAAATGGAGAAGAAACGAGCGGCGCGATGCCCTCGGAAAATGGCCGACGGGTAAAGCATTCCCGGAGCATATACAGAGTAACGGAAAATAAAAAAGCTCCTCCCGGAGCTTGAAACATATAAATACCTATTTCCTGAAAAGCGGGTCGGCGATAGCCGGCGGAAGAGGCGCTTTTCCTCTAACAATGGCGCGCAAACGTTTGGTCATGACAAGGTATTTGAATGAATCCGAAGGATTCGTTGACCTTCTCGGCAGTTGGTCGATAGGTAATTTCTCGCTGCGTTTATCCTTATATACGATACCGCTTTTCACGATTGTACGGGCATTTTCGAGCGATAATTTTAAGATTTTGGCGGCGTAAGCATCGATGAGTACTCCCGGCAATGCAGGATTTTTACCGCCGAGGAATACCTGCATGAAAGCATACTCCTCCGGCTGGCCGATGTTCCCTTGATTCATCGACATCATCATAACGACCCAACCGGTACGCATACCCCTTTCATCGAACTCGATAGCCTTTTTCAACTGTCCCGCTTGGTCGAGTCCCACTTTCTTATAAGAATTGCCGGCACGGTCGTAATAGAGCTGCACGACCTTACGCTCCATCGGAGCGAAATAGTCCCGGAATTTCCGTCCCAGTTCCATAATATATTCCGGTGCCAACGTGTACATGAATTTGACGATGCGTATGAACCCCTCTCCACCGACAGTATCCTCCTGTGCGATCGAGAGGCTGCACATATTACCGAAATCCACGCCGAGCATGAGCGGTCTTTTCCGATTCAAATACCGAAGTACCCGGCAATCCTCTTTTTCAAGCAATCCGAAACGTTCATAAGCCCCTTCGTCGATACCATCGAAGTAGAAATGATGCTCCGCGAGAGCCGAATAAAACCTGTCTCCGCTTTGCAAAGTAGGCCGTCTCGACAGAATGGCGGTCTGCAAGTCGTTCAATCGGGCGGCGATGGCGTCGGCAAACCACCCTTCCGTCAGAATATCGGCATTGACATAACTCGAAGCCTGTATAAACATTGTCGAAGCCCTATCCAGCAAGCGCAACTCTTTCCAGCGTGCCCGCCATAAATTTGCCGTTCGCAATTTGTTCCGGCATACGGTCAGATTCTCCATCGATTTGTTTTTCAACCACTCCTCTTTGGCCGCCACATACTCGTGCAGGGCTTCATTGGCGACCAGTCCCGTCTTGATGACGAGAAGCAGGGCGTCCACATTCATATTGGCGCACTCTCTTAAAATCCAGTCGTCTTCGCCTACGTGCGAGGTATCGGGCATATCGGTCGTAAAAGAGCAGCCCCGGTAGAAAACGCTGTTCCCGTATTGGGTGCGATAACCCCGCACGGCTTTCATCAGGTTGGCGATCTTTTCCTCTTTAAAATATTTCGCTTCGTCGCCAAACACATAAACATAAGAAGCCCCAGCCAGTGTCGACGGGCGGTCGAGCGAACCGAAGCGGATATTCATACCGGTGAAAAAGACGATGGTACGTTTGTACGATACCAGCCGGTTGAAAGGTTTCCAAAAATGTGCTTTCAACCAGCCGGGCAAGTTTTCTTTCTCCCGTTCCGTAAAGGTCGGCGGCTCTTTTTCCACCACGTAATGTACCCCTTCTTTGAAACCTTTCCGTTCCAATCCTTCCAGCACGGCCGGGAGAATATTTGCCGAGAGGTTACTGAACGTGTCGGCCACCCACACGCAAGGAGCACCCGGCATGTCGTACATCACCTCGATAAGCCGTTCCACCTGCACGTCCGTCGTCTTGGCCGATCCCCGGCCGAGGACGGCGAACAACCGGCGGGGCATGACCAGTGCGATAAGCTGCGCGAAAAGATTCTGGAATTGTACGCTGGCCAGTTCCGTTTTTTCGGGATTAACTCTCTTCCTGTGCGACATTTTCGAGAATTTCTATAATATCCACGTCTTCGATGCCACCCTCCATGCGTAAGCGGCGTTTTTCCCGTTCGGGGATAAGCATTTCGTCGATTTGGGCGGCGAGTACGTCCCGGTTGGCCGGAGGTAACCCGATGGTTTCGGGGGTAAGCGAGAGCAGCCGGAACTGTTTTTGGTATTTGTCTGCGGGTAAGACCTCCGGATCGTTCTGGTCGAGGCGTAGCACCTTTGCCTGTTGCATGAGCAGGTTCCCGGCAATTTCGTAATCTTTCGGCGTTTTGGCAGCCGCCATCGTCAAGGCGTACAACGTGTCAAAACGTTCGGCAAATTTCGCCTGCAAAGCCTCTTTCGACACCTTGCGGTTGGCGAAAAACATTTCCGTTGCCTCGGCATACAGTCCGGCCGCCTTTTCATACGAGAAGCCGAAAGGCTTTTGAGTGAGGAATCGTATCGTTTTCCGTTTGCCGTGCTGGCCGTCGAGGCTGTATATCATCACAAGCAGGTCGATGTACAGTTGTTCATTACCCGAGAGCGTTCCCGGACAACCCTTTGCGATATAGTTCTGTATGCGCTCGAATGCTCCTTCATCGGCCGGGCCACCAAAAATATCAAGTTTCGACACCTCGAACGATTTATCCCGCATAATGTCGTTGAATTGTTTCGCCGCCGTAAGGTTCCCTCCGATGGCGTCGTTCATCAACCGGATTTCGATTTTTGCCCGGTTTTGCAGGCGACCTCGAAGAAGCAATACCGAGATTTCACTATCCGGATCAGCCGTCAGAGAACGCAAGAGCCGTTTATCCCAGCCGAAAAAGACAGCGATATCATCGTCGTTCCAGCCGAGAGCGCCGAGCGACATCAATGTCTCCCGTTGTTCGTCAGTCAATACGATTTCTGAGGCAGTCGGCATAAAAATCGAAGATTACAGGGCTATCGAGAAAAATATATTGTTCGTTCAAGGCGTTTTCCGAAAAGTTGCCCGACCCGCATACGACAAAACTGTGCTTTCCCGTTCTCATAAGCGTAACTTTGGAATGGTTCCACGCGTAGCCGATTTCTATGTTCCGGGTCTTGGCGTATGCGTTCAACTGGTCGTTGACTTTCGGAATACGGCTCTTCACCGAATCCGAAATACAGATGTATATCTGTTTTATCTCCTGCCGGTCATAGCTGCGGATAAGCGCGTTCAAAATACGTTCGTTGAGTGAGTAGGTCGAGAAAAGCAATTCCTCGATGACACCGCAATGTTTTACCGTATAGGCGATAAACGTAAAAGCATTGAAAGAGTTGAGCGTCCACAAGAAGAAAATCTCTCCGGGCTTGGGCAGTCGTCCGAGCAGCTGTTTCAGGCCATGTATCTTTTCGGTATGGACAGCCTCGAATCTTTCGATGGTAGCCGTCGATTTCCCGGCACGGGATTCGGCTGGCGATTCCGCCCTCAGCAAAGCGCCGATGTCGAAGAGTTCAGGCATAAGCGGAGAGAATGCGTTCCACTTCGTCCAGTTCCCGTTCCTTTTGGGAGATGAGCGTTTCCCGGTTTTCTTGCAAATGGGGTTTGTCTCCTCTCGCTATTTCATGCCTCAATCGCCATATCGACTCTTTCAAGTTATCCCGTTTCCTGCAAAGCCCGGGAATCGATAAACGGCGCAACGCGGCCGCTTTTTTCAACTCCCCGAATATGGGGTGGTGGCCGAGTATCCGGTGGTGTTCCCGGTAATACGTAAATTCGGAAAGGATTTTCCGATTTTGCGTAAAGTTTTTTATGAGATTTTTTGCCGTCTCGTAACACTCCTCTGTCGAAGTACAAGAAAAGAGTTTTTCATGCGCCTCGACATAATTCCGGTAACAGGTAATTTTGTCGGCCGCGAGTATCTTCAACTCATTCGGGCAATCCTTTTCCGCGAGGAACGGCCATTCCTCCCGCAGAGGACGTGGCGGTTTCTCCGGATATACGCTCCGGGGCAGTTCGACCAATCCCGATACCTTTTTCAGTTTCCGTATCAGGAGAGGCATATACCTTCGAGGATTGAGTTCCACCAGTCGGGCCAGCTCGGGATTAGGAGACAAAAGAGTCAGGAACCGAACTCCTGTCAGGAGATCGGCGCCCGACTCTATCCAACGACGAATGTCGTCTCTCATGTCAAGACTTCAATATCGTGGTGTCGAGGAGAGGTACGATGGCATCGAAACCCTCCGGAGAACAAGCAAGGTATTTGTATTGCAAGATACCTTCGGCGACTTTGTTCAAACAAGGAGTAGAACGCAATACCGGCATGACGAAGTTCCCGAAAGAATAGCCGGCTTTCACGGGTCGAGAGTACCGATCGGCACATATCTTGCAGAACGTTTCATCATCGATCGAGTCGTCGGCGAGCAAATCCACGACTGCCGATTTGTCGAAACATTTCGGCAGTCGGTGGTCATAACACATCTTCCCATGCCCGTAAACATAGACTACCGGCAGGAAAAGCTCTTCCCGGTATATTTCCGAGCAGGGAAACGTATTAGCCGGTATGAGCGAAAACACGTCGGCAACCGTTTCATCGGCGATACATTCGGCAACGATGTCCTTGATGGAAACCTCTGTCGGGACAGAGAGCAGCTTGAAGTCTCCGGGGAAGTTTCTCTCCCAGATCCTTTGCACTCGCTCTTCCGTACCTTCAAACGCACATACGACGATTTCCACAAGAGACGGAATGATGTTTCCCGAGGAATCCTCCGGAGCTTTTCCCGGGTCTTCCATACTCGACACGGCAACCTCCATAGATTCGGCAATTTGTCTTTCCTGCGTTTTGTCCACAACGTCCCCGACCGTTTCTGTCGATACGGCCGGGACTTGTTTGTTCGTTTTTTTCACAGTCATAAGTGTGTCGGTTAAGCACCCTCTTCCGTGTCGTCGGCAGCCAATTCCGCCGAAGTTTTGGCAATGTCGGGTATTTCACCACTGTACTCCCCGGGAAGGAATTTCCCGGCGATTTCCTGTTTGAAAGTGAATTTCCGTTTGTTGGCTTCTTTCGTGTCGGTGCGTTCGGTCGTCAGGAAAAGCGGGTTGCATTTGTTCCCGTAATAGACATAACGCCCTTTGGCTGTCCCGTTGCAGGAACGGGTAAGAATCACGACACCTTTGTTCATGAAAGCCTCGGTGAAGTTTTTGATGTCCTTCGAGTCGCCGGGGTGCTCGAAGGCAACCCCTTGCATCACGCCACGGGCATCGACATCGCCGCTGGTCTCTTCGGTACACTCGATCGTGGGCGAAGTGGCGTATATGGCAAGAGCTTCGGCACCCTCTTTCAAGGCGATGTCTCCGACCAGTTCCACATTACCCACTTCGCGGGTAGGTTCTGTAACAATATCCTCTACATCGATGACGATGATTTCCGAGGACTTCGGGTCGGCGCACCCGGCGCCGTCCCCGTTTTTGGGAATAGATACTTTAACGTAAGGCATAATATAAAAAATTTATGGGTAAGACATGTTATACTGTTTCTTCGGTATCGGGATCGTCCGCCTCCCCGGGATCTTCTTCCTGTACATCGTCTTCGGTGATGATCCATTTATCCCGGGTGTCGAAACCGTCTACCGAGATATTTGCTTGCGGGTCGTAATCCGTCGGGCAAATGGCGAATACGGCTTCGCCGATCAGGAATCCGACACCCAGCCAGAACTCACAGAAATATTTCAACATATAATCCTGTTTCTGAATATCGGTGATGAATTGGGGCGGATTCTTGTGTTGCAGGCCGACGAAGTTTTCTGTGGGTGTGGAAAAAACGATCGGCGACCCATACATCGATTCAAGCACTTCGAGATGACAGTTCGAGAAGTCGATCGTGTCTTCACCGAATTGTACCTTCTCCGTACCGCTGCCCGTGCCCCATTTGGCCTTGTACCCGCGCTTATATTTCATGTAGACCTCTCTCGAACAATAAAGGGGCATCTTGATACCTTGATACAACGGAGCGATGGAAGCGACGAAATCATCGATGGTTTCCACCACTTGTGCGTCGGTAGCCGTGCGGAGGTTTACATCGGTATTGAAGAAACGGATACCCTTGTCGAGCGAAGTCCGGGCATTGACAAGAATCGTCTCGAAGCCGTCCATCGACGCTTCTGCGGTATCTTTTTTGTCGTCGTATTTACCTTTTCCGATCATTTTCAGTTCGATGTCGTTGACGATCGACGGCATCAGCACGTTTTGTACGATATACCGGGTGATGGGCATTTCCTGCGGAGTTTTCTTCTCGTCGTACAGGTGGAACAACCAAGATTCGCCCACTTCGGCGGCGACGATGGGAAAGTTCACTTTCAGGCGGTAGTTCTTGACGGTAAGCACCGTGAAGTTCGATTCTCCTTTCGGGTCCCATTCCGGTTTGAAACGCTGTACCACCGAAGTGATATGGCTCTGCACGGCCTTGTATTCCGTAACGGCCCGTTTCCAGTTCAAGTGCTTCGATGTGGTGAAGGCATGGTACAGTTCGCTCAACAGGTCGAGGTTGTTCCCTTGCGAGAGATAAGTGCCCAGTTCCGATGTCAGTTCCGTTACATCGATGGTCTGTGCAGTTATTTCGGGCATATATCCGGTCGAGAGGTACGATGTCGCAATCCGATTGAAAGCCGCTTTCATGTTTACGCCGAACGTCCGTTTTTCTTCCGGTCGGGCAATAGTTTGTGCCGTCGGTTCATCTTCCGGCTCTTTTGCCAGCGCATTGATACTCTCTTGCAATGTCTTTATTTGGGCATTCAAAGGTCTGATACGCGCTTCGGCAACATGGTTCACGGCGGCGTCGAAAAGCTCTTGCGAATTAGCCTCGGTATCATCCGCCGAGAAATTTGTTTCCTCCAACATGCGCGTGAACTCTTCCCCATAGGTATTCACTACGGTTGCCCGTTCCTCGGCGGTCAGTGTTACACGACCGTCGTCGGCAAGGGGAAGCTCCGTTTTACCCAGCATCTGGGCGACGAGCTTTCCCATTTTGATTTTAGAAAGGAAATTTTTTTTCATAGGAAAAATATAAATGGTTAGAATTTCGAAGCGCGGATAAACACGTTCTGAATGCAATCTTTGAGAGACGACATTCCATTGATCAGCCCGGCATCGGTTGCTGCATGGGCATTGAACATAGCCCCGGAAAGAATGCCCGGTGTCTCTTTTTTGAGGTTTGGCCGACCAGTCGATACGGCTTTCTGAAATTCGGTGACAATGGGAGAGAGCGATTGCTGTGCCGGTTTGATGTTTCCCGAGAGGGCTTCCCTGAACTCCCGGTTCTTATCCGCGCTCTCCTCGGCATAGACCGTGATGACGTTTTCCGCCGGCCGGTACATTTGTGCCATGACGCCGATGGAGCCGAATTCCGAGAACGAATTATCCGCAAATATGGCGTCGCACATCGATGCGATCCAGTAAGCCGCCGATGCACACAGGTCGGCATGTACGATGATCGGCTTCCCGGCCGATTTCACTGACGATATGGCTTTTTCTAAGACAGGAATGGCCGAGCAAGAACCGCCTCCGCTGTCTATATCGAGAACGACCCCGATGATATTGGGGGTTCCGGCGGCTTCGACAAGCACCGAGGCGACGGTTGTCGCCCCGATGGTCGCGCAACTGTCGTACTTGGTGATGGTGCCGACGATAGGTATTACCGCGACGCACTCCTTTTGGGAAGGAGACTCTTTGGTTACGATATCGCCCGATTCCGTATAGGAAAGAGGAGTGAAGTCGGCCGAGGAGTCCTGCACGGGAAGGTGTGCGAAGAAGTTCCGTACCAGCTGGATTTGCGATTCGGCGTTGTAGAGCAGCCAAGGCCCCCGACAGATGTCGAGAGCCAGCTGCGAAAGATGATGAGAGATAGAAAAAGGCATTCCGTTCTTTTTTCACAAAAGTAGGAATGGCCTTTATGGGAAAAAAGGACACTTTCAGCACTCGTAGTCGCACTCGATGACAGTCGTTTCCGCCTGTGTGATTTCGAGTTTCACCGGAAGATCTTCCGTCCCGAAGGTTGCCGAAGAGTTATCATCGAAAACGACCTTTACACACAGGTTGTGCCGGGCAGTATCCGGGCAGAACCGCAAAGTCGCTTCGAGCTGGTAAGAAGTCAGGTCTCCGGCGTCTTCCGGAGTATGTTCTATATCCAGAGTCGCCGTCGTCGGTACGAGAGGCAGTAACAGCCATTCTCCCTCCGTGTCGAGGGAGCGAACGAAAATTTGTTTGACGATACGTATCATAATTGTTGTTTCTTTTTTACGGAGAAGTCGATAGTCTCCTGTATATAAGAGGATTTCCGATATAATTTATGGAATATCGATTCTTTTTTCCTCTGCATGAGCCGGTATTCTTTCTTATGAAGAGCCTCGAAATTGTCGGTTGTTATAAGCCCGCGCGATGCGATGAAAGCATCGATAAGTTCCGTCTTTGAAAATTCGGCTGCCAAACCTTTTTGCATGAACAGGGCAAAGTCGAGATTGAAGACTGCTTGTAAGGCGAGGTTTATCCGGTTCATGTCGATGGCCGGTATGTAGAGGAATTTATGTGTGAAATTCTGCGTGATATGAGTTTTCGGCAGGACGAATGTCAGCATGTCGTCCCTGTCCGTGTCGACCGGTGTGGGAGACGCACGGCAGTAAGAAATGATCAGTCTTCCCACATCGTGCGACGACTTCACCTTCAACCGTCCGTCCGGTAACGGGGGAAACAGGTAGCGCAGGTAATCTGCCAACAAGGGATTCGTGGGGCGAAATTTTACTTCCATTCGATTGTAAAGTATTGATATTTAGCTATAAATATAATAAAACTATCGCATATTTACAAATAAAATCGGATAAAAACACCCCCTTTGCACAAAATAGCTTTTAAATCGTGCGGTCGTGCATTTGGTGTAATGTATGAAATATATAATATTGATAATCATTTGATTATACCCTGCACAAAATCCGTACAAAATTCGTACGGATTTTCAAAAGTGCAAAAAAAAATCGTGCAGACCCATTTTGTGCAAATCGTGCGCTTTTTGTGCAAAATCGTGCAGCCGTATTGTTTTGTTTTCCAAACGATTGCAAACTATTTAAAACCTCTTGCACTCTTGCACGATTTTTTTCTTGATTTTTAAAAGGGGTATTTTTCAAAAAAGAAAGAATAAAAAATAAATAATATATGTCCCCCTTTGTCATTCCGAAACCCCGTATAGGCGGTGTGAGGAATCTATCCGTCTCTTTCTTTCATGGCCGGCCCTTTCCCCGTGCTGCACGTTTGTCCGAAAACGATGATTCCCTTTTGGGGGAGGCGAGGGGGAAAATCGAAAAAATAAAAAATGCGCTACCGGTGAGCGCAAGCAAAAGGATTTGTGCATGAGTGCCCATAAAAACGGCGCGACCTGTATGCCGCGCCGGAAAATACCTGTTTGTAGAAATACGTCTGTCTTACATGACTTTGACGATTTCGATTTTGAGGCCAAGTGCGTCGATGATTCGACAGAACATGCTAATACCCGGTTCGATAAGACCTTTTTCGATACGGGAAATATAGGTTTTATCAGTACCGACCTTTTGAGCCAGTTGGGATTGCGTCAGTTTTTCCTGTTTCCGGGCATCGCAAATCAACTGTCCCATCATATAGGCATAGGCCTCTCTGCGGAACTCTTCCCGTTCCGGGCTTTCTACCCTACCGTACAAGTTGTCCAGAACGGCGTCCATGCTGTGAATGTCAGGATTATTTGCTTGCATAACCGATTAAAGAAGGATTCTGCATTTTTTTTGACAGTTCATTCTCCTTTTTTGTTTGATAAACATGTTTTTGATTAGATTTCAAATCAAAATTAAAAACAAGAGCTTCGATCATTGCATGCCGATTTTCTATACGCCCTCCACCATGATAAAAATGTTCTTGAGTAGATAGATTAAACTGTCCCCAATATTTCTCTATCATGTCATTTGTGCGAAACTCATTATGATGCCACGTAGAGAGGACAAAATATGCTTCAGTCCGTTTCAAGGCCTCATATAATTGCCACTCATTTTCCTCTGTCCAACCGTTATAATAATCCACGTATCTACCATAGTATGGAGGATCGCAATAAATGATATCACCACGTTTCGCTTTTCGTATCGTTTCAATAAAATCTTGATGAACAAAAGACCAATCATACTTGCGAATAATTTGTTCCGCTGCCTCTATCTGGTTACATATTTTTGTGATATACGCAGGCGCAAAACGGTTAGGCTTTTTACAGAATGGAATATTCCAATCACCTTTCTTATTGAATCTCATCATTCCATTAAAGCCAGCTCTCGATAAGAAAATAAAATCAAAAGGACTGTGTTCTTTGTTAAATCTATCTTTTACAACCCGATAGTAGGCATATCCATCTTCTTCTGCATGTTGCAGAAGTTTTCCCTCATGCACAAGATATTCCCTCATACTTTGAGGCGTAATCAATCCGTCTTTTATTCCATTATAAAAATTGATGATATGAGGATTGTTGTCGCCAACAATCCTATGCCCCCCAACAGGAGAATTTAGTCCAACAACCCCTGTGCCCCAAAAAGGTTCAATCCAATTAGCATTTGACAAATCAATACCAGATTGGTTAATAATGTCGTTAATCCAAGGGACCAATTTTGTCTTGATTCCCTGAGATTTGATAGGAGGAATAATTACTGCCATAGGATCATTGTAATTTTATCAGTTTTTCAGCTTGATTTTTCAGATATTCCTTATAAGTTTTCAAATTGTGGTAATGCGGGACACCAATGCCTGCTGTCCGCGCATCCACCTTATTGAAATACCCTTTCCAATAATCGTCAAATACTTCTTCGCCTAGCTTGGCAAAAGGCCCTTCTCCGTTTATAAGGCTTTCTATATTCGTAATACCTCCAATATTCCTTGTGTTACCACTTCCCGGTATATCGTTAGCTATTTTCCATTTTGGTTGTACAAAGAATATAAAGTTTTCAATAACCGAATGAATTATTTCCAATTCATCTACTGAATATACATTTCGTCCATTCTGACCCATACGACTTTGCTTATACAACATTCCAAGTACGGTATGGGAAGAATACGAATTATAAGTATAATCCATATTCTTTATGGTATCTCTGTCTCTAAAATAGCCCCAATAAGATCCTAAGGTAAGTCCATTAACAGAACCTCCATCGTAATAACTTGACTTAAAATCAACAGCAAATAAATGACCTTCTTGATCCTTAAAAGTAAGGTCTGGATAGAAGTTCTGTTTAGAAGGTAATTCCAGTTCCAATCCATGTGCATGGGCAAATCTTTCTAATTTAGGAATCAATAATATCTCAATAATTTTTGAAACGACTTTTGTATCGTTTGTTATCGTATAAACATTCTTATCTATATCTATAAAACCTTTTACTATCCAGTCTTTACTATCCGTTTCCAAAAAATCTTTGTATGTTTTGACCTCTTCCGTAAGGAGGTAAAAAAAATCTTCTTTCGTCATATTGTTTTTCTTGTCTTGTTATACGACTACATGTCCACCCCCAAAGATAGACAATATTTTTATTCTCAAAAAAAACGGTGAAATTATATTTCCGGAAAATAAGCCGTACAGAACGGCTCGAACTCCGGAGGAAGCCGTCGCGTTCCCACGATGACGGCGATCCCGCGAGCGGCCAGCTCGAAGAGCCGTTGAGTCGTAATCGGCGACTCCCTGAAATTATAAAGGTCGGCCAATACGAAATAAGCCCGGGTCAAGTCGAAATCGTGTACCGTCGGCCTGACGAGTTTCCCCGCATCCCCGGGCGTCGTGGCAAAACCGGCATCGACGGCGATACGCCTCAGCAGTTTCGACCTTGTTTCCCTGTCGGCAGCTACCGCCACCATGATTTTGTTCGGTTTCATAATGAATGTGATTTTTGTTCCGGTAATGTTTTCTCTGTGATGCGCCTGATGGCCGTATATGTGTCATTGAATTCCCATGAGTCGCCTTTCCGGGATATGCACCTCATGACCAGACAGGCAGCCTTGATAAAAACCGGTAGCAGGTTCGGTCGGACGACGAAAGGCCCTATGTCCACCCATCGGGCATGTATCGGGTCGTCGCCATCTATCGACAAAAGCCGGTCGGCCACCCAGTCGAGATAGCGGGAAAACTGTTCTTTCCCCACCTGCTCCTCTATACGCTCTATCTCACTGTAATCATTCAGGCGGTATTTCCGGTTATCCTGTTCAGAAAGCCTCTTTGTCATCGTCCAAAGTTTTACTCAGGGAACTCAATAGGTCGGTATCGTTGCCGTTTCCGTAAAAAGAGGCGTCGCCGATGGTGAAGTACTCGATGCCGGCCGACTTGTCGTCGATCACCGGCTGTCCGTCCTTGTCGAGGTCGCAAGGCAACCCGGTAAGCCGGTCGTATTTCTGCGGGTTGAATTTATAATCCTTGTATTCGCAGTATTTGATGATACGCTTTTTGAACGTCGTGGCCGTGCAGAATTTGCGTTGCTCGGGAGCGTATGCGATGAAAGCGTCGTACAAGTCGCGTCTCTGCAAGCGGGTGTTACGGTGGCACTCGTCGCTGAAATACTCCTCCGCCCACGACAGGAACTCCTCCGTCATCTCCTGTCTCAGGCGGCGCACCTCGATACGTTCGGCCGGACTCTCCACATAACCATGCCGCAGATAGATTTGTACACAAGTGGCCAGTAAATTCCAGAAAAGGTTCCATTGCTCGAAGTCCCATTCGTCGAAAAAAAGCTGTCCGAAGTCGTCGAGCGGGGAAAACGTGTCGTTATAGTAATCGCTGAAAGCAATCACCCACTGGCGGGCGCGGAACGAAGAGCCGTCGCCCTTGATGGCATGGTTCGTCGTGATGTATATCTTCGGCGACCGTGTGAATGGGAAAGTGCAGCGTCGCCCGCCTTTGTAATTGACCGTCCAGTCGCCCGTGATGTTGGCAAAAAGGAATTCGAGGTCAAAGCCCGCCCGCACGTCATCGATGAAGACGAGGCGGGTCTTTTCTGTTACCTCGTCCCAGAGGAAATTGTCTTTGGCCATCTCCGAGTTCTTGCCGTTGATGACGACCGTTTTACGTACCTGTTTGAAGGCTTCTCCCACGAGCGACTTCCCCGAACGCCCGTTCGACGCCCCTACTTCCGATTGCTTTCCGTCCATCGCAATCACCGCCCGGGCATTGGCCTTGTCCTTGCAATCCATCATCATATAGCCTATGGCAGCCAGCTTGGCGATAAGGTGCACTTTGTTCTCGTACTCTTCGGTCTCATCGAGGCTTTGTCGTTCATCGCCGGCAGCGATGGCTTTTTTCTTCTTCCATGTGAAATTCGACGTGTTTATGAGGAATCGCAAAAAGGTGCATTTCTCCCCGGCCGGGGTGAGGTGGTAATCCCATTCCCCGGTATCGTTCCGGCTCACGTCGATGAGCGGCAACGGCAGGAGGTTCGCCGCTGTACCCGACATTTCGTCCGCCCATATATGATGCGACACCGAGGAGTAGTGCAGTTCCTTGATGCTCTCTGCCGTTACTTCCCAGCAAAGGTTCTTGAAGTAGAAGATCTGCTTGTCGCGTTCCGGTTTGGCGAAGTTGGGCACGATAAACGGCAACCCGCTCAACTTGTCGGGGCCGAGGTACTGCGGCCCGCCTCGGATAATCATTTCGAGGACATCTTCCGGTGCATTCATATCGGTAAACTCTTCGATGTAGTCGCGTATCTCCCACGGTTGTACGGTCGTTACCGTCGGGGCTTCGAGGTGTATGAAGTCAAACGAACCGTCTATTCTCTGGTAACGTCCATATCCCCGGTTATTGAGAAAAATACGGCTCCGCTTGTATTTGAACTCGTAGGTCGTCTTCGTATTGCCGTCCCTGTCGTGCTTCTCGATGGCCTCCCAATACTGTTCGTCCCGCTCAATGGGCTGTGCGCTTTCTATCTTTCCCTCTTCGGTGAATTTCCAGCGGGTACGACCGAAAAGGAACTCCGGAAGATCTTTCAGGAAATCTTTATGCAGCTTGGCAAACTCGTATGGAGAATGCAGTGCCCACAGCTCTTCGAGCTTGTGGTCGGTATAAGTGGTGATTTTGTGGAACCGGACATATTCTCCGGTCAACAGCTTTTCGTTCAGGGCGTATGCAATATCTTTCAACAGATCTCCCTCTTTTCCCGATAAAGTGTCGGCCAGCAGATCGTCGATACCTTTGTCTCCGGCAGCGTTCTTCAAGACATAACCGAAATAGATTTCCACGTATATGTCCCTGTTTTTCAACGAACGGAAATATTCCTTGAAGTTTTTCACCGCGTAGAAGAAATTCCGAGGACGCTTATCCACCCGGTCGTTTATCTTTATGTTGGCCGATATGTCGCACCAGTCGCTGTCGAGGAGAAAAACGACGTCATGCACTTTGCACTCGGTGATGATCCGTATGATGTCTTCGGGCAGCTGTTTGTTCGTGGCGATGTTCCCGATACCCGATATGCCGACCGACAAAATGCCATGCTTGCAAGCCTTCTCCGCTTTCTTTTCCCCCTCTTGTATGAAAAGGGTCTGTATCTCTTCCCCACGTCGGTACTTCTCCCGGATTCGTTCGGGAATATACACATATGTCGATGCCCCATAAGGCGACTTGTATTTGAAAGGTTTCCCCTCTTTGTCGAGATGTTCCTCCGGATATTGCCAGCGTACCCGGAAATACTCTTTCATTTTACCCGTCAGACGCCCTTTTTGATCTTTTTGCTCGAACATCACCGGTTGCCCGTCGAGATCGTAATAAGCAATGACGGCATCGTCCCCGTTTCGGTCTATGTTTCCGTGAGAATCTATCGTCCCCGCGAAAAACGTGTGCGCCTCGGTTGTCGTTTTATTCTTTGTCGCATCGAATACGCGGGCTTTCACGTCGTCGAAGGTCAATCCGCTCTCCTGCAACATGTGGGCGCAAAAGCTCTGTCGGGTCTCTCCTTTATGGCCTTTTCGGGCGATTTTGTCCCGGACTTTCTTCGCAGCCGGCTTTTTCGTCGCAGGGGGTGGGGATAGAATGATGCAAAACGCCTCGGCCAGCCAAGCAAGAGCTTCGGGAAACGAATAGTTTTTCCCTTTCATCAGGAAGTCGACAGGTGTCTTTCCCGACAGTTGCTGGCATTTATGGCATCGGAAAACACCTTTCGAGGGATTCACCCCGAACTTGTCGCTGCCACAAATCGGGCAGATGCCGTAATAGTCGGCCGATCCCCCTTTTCGGGTCAAGGCCGTGAATTGATGAATGGTTTCGACCAGTTTCCCGCTGGTAACATCCAGAATTTTCTTTTTATCGTCCTCGCTTATGTACATACCGCTCTAATCTTTTTTTGTCTGTGCCCACCTCCGGCAACTGTTTCGATAGGCGCATCGTCCGTTCTTGGCCTGTTCGAAACGGCCATGCCATAATTCCCAACTGCCCGTTCCATCGATGAAAATAGTTCCGGCACACGTTATGCCTCGTTCCCTTACTTCCCGTGCGATAAAGCCGACCAAGTCCATACAGAAAAAGCTACTCTCCTTTGGCTCTCTGTCGTCTACAAGTTCGACCAATCCGTTTCCTTGTGGTCTGTTCATGGTTTTCATTATTTCGGTTTTCGATACAACTGTTTCTGATGCCCGTCATGCTGGCCTTTGTCGTTCCGAGCGAGGACTGTAAGTCCGACGAGGAATTTTCGGGCAAGCGAGAGCAAAGGGAAAAATCTTTTTCACTTGGCCGAGTGCCGCAGAAAATCAGCTCCGCTGAATCTCCCTTGTTATTCAGGAACGCATTCAAGTAAAAATCGGAGGCTCGGGAAAAGAGACCTTTTCTTCTTCACAAAAATCCCGGAAAGAATCCTCCGACGATAAAGTGTACGTCGTTTTCCTGTTGGTTCGATATACAAGAGAAGCCGTCCGACGTAAAAAACAAGGTTTCCCGTCGATGAAGACGAGAACTTCATTCCCGGCATCGAGCAGTTGCTTCAACCGCTCGTAATCTTTACTTGAAGAGTAAACTGTCATGGTTTGTGAGGTTTGAATTTATCGCAAAAAGCATTCATCAGGCAGTGTCGATTCCAAAGCCGGCAATGTATGTATATCAGTTCTCCGACGGTAACGACTTTCCCGTATCGGCAGTTATGGCACACCTCTTCCATTTCAATCGAACAAGAGATTTATGTCGAAATCCCTTTCGGCGATTTGTTGCATTTTGGCTCTTTTCTTTACACTCGGATTCACATGTCCCGTAGCGTACTTATCGACCGTATTCGGGGAAACGTCCGTTGCGTTCACAACAGCCATTCTGAATTTGTCTTTACCCAAAGTGTCGAGACTCTTCCAAAATTCTTTGATGCTCATTTCCTTCATAATTCATTGTTTTTGAAAATCATTTTACTATTTTTGTTTTGCACTTGTGAGGTATGTGTGTATCAATAACGCAAATATAAAGCATTGCAATATTAATCACAAGAAAATACCACTAAATATTATTGCAAAACAATAATATTTTAAACATAAAATGATATTTATTACATGGAAATATCTGTAAAAGACAGACTTAGGAAATATATAAAAGAAACAGGGATAACGCAAACCTTTTTTTGCAAAGAAATAGGTGTGTCAACTGGATATATTTCAGGAATGAGGGAGTCTATACAGCCAGATAAATTAAAAAGCATTGCTTTAAAATTCCCACAACTTAATATCGGTTGGTTATTAACCGGTGTGGGATCTATGTTAAAAGATAGTGTTGTTGAAGCATCTGCTAAAAACATAGGGACTGTCGAGGTTTCTGCTGAGGCATGGAATGTGATAAAAAAACAAGCAGATAGTTTGGCGTCAAAAGACCGTCAGGTTGAAGAGCTTATTTCTATTTTGAAAAAAGCCAATGTCCGGGCGGACGACAATGCCGTCTCTGCCGGTGTCGGATAATAAAAATTGGTAATGAGTTAATAAAGACGCCTTTATACTGAAATTCCCGGGACAAAATCGGGACACAGAAAGGGTAATATATATAAATAGTTGAGTGTAAAATCTTGAAAATAAGATGTATTTGAGAGGCTTCCTTCATAAAACAGTTCCAGTCACCCCGACATAATGCTGCTCAACTATCTTTATTAGGTAGTTGAGCAGCGTTTTTTTGTCTGGTTGGAGAAATCAAATCCTAATTTTCTCTTTGTCATGATTCAGGGTTTACAGAATAGGGATTTGTCCTCGTTTTTTAAGGAGATATTTTGTCTTCCGGATATAGAATTTTTGTAGATTTGCTTGTCTGATTTTGTGCTGTGGACGAAAGTCTTCGTATGAAAGAAGCAGTATGGTTACGATAGAACCGGGCGGGAAGTCGCGCGATTGCTGTCTTTAAGATATATAGCAGATGAAAGTAAAAATAGAAGAGAGTTGGCGCAGGCGGCTGCAAGAAGAGTTCGACAAGCCCTATTTCGAGCGGTTGGTCGCTTTTGTCCATGAGGAGTATGCCCGTGCACTGGTGTTGCCGAAAGGTTCTCAGATTTTTCATATTTTCGATGCTTGCCCGTTCGAGAAGGTAAAAGTCGTCATACTCGGGCAAGATCCCTATCCCACACCCGGACAGTATTACGGCGTTTGTTTTTCTGTGCCCGATGGTGTGGCGATACCGCCTTCTTTGGAGAATATATTCCGGGAGATTCATCAGGATTTGGATAAGCCTGTACCTGCATCGGGTAATCTCGACCGTTGGGTCGAACAAGGTGTTTTTTCCATGAATTCGGTACTTACCGTGAGGGCTTATGAAACGGGTTCGCACCGCGACCACGGCTGGGAGACTTTTACCGATGCCGTGATAAAGAGACTGAGCGACGAGCGGGAGAACTTGGTATTTATGTTGTGGGGAAGTTATGCCAAAGCGAAAAGTGCCTTGATAGACACCCGTAAACATCTGGTCTTGGCGGCGGCGCATCCATCGCCTCGTTCGGCCGATCGGGGATTCTTCGGCTGCAAGCATTTCAGCCGGGCAAACGCTTACCTCCGCAGCAAAGGCATTCCCGAAATCGACTGGTGATTCACGACTTGATTATGTCATATACAGAAAAAGGCTATAATTCTTGGAGAATTATAGCCTTTTTCTTGTGGTGCCACCAGGAATCGAACCGGGGACACAAGGATTTTCAGTCCTTTGCTCTACCAACTGAGCTATGGCACCATCGCTTTTGCGTGTGCAAATGTAGGGCAAATTTTTGAATCGACCTAATATTTTGCAAAAAAAATTTATTCACCTTCGTTTTTGTCGTCTTTTGATGATGAAAGAGAGGCTGTCGACCGACTTTTATCTTGAATGTTCAGGAATAAGGAAGCATGTGTAAATTTGTTCTCCGGACGAATGGGGGTATGGGGAGAATATTTAGAAAATTCCGGCCTGTTTTTTCTTCTCTTGTTTGTATATTTGTAACATACGATGTTTTGACTCCATATCATCATGAAAATTTTACATACGGCCGATTGGCATTTGGGCCAGACTTTTTTTACGTATGACCGCCGCGAGGAGCATGAGGCTTTTCTCGAATGGTTGCGAGAACAGGTGAGACATGTGGAGGCCGATGTGCTTCTTATTTCGGGTGATGTTTTCGATACGCCCAATCCGTCGGCTGTTTCCCAACAACTTTTTTACCGTTTTTTGCGCCAGATAACCGAGGAAAATAGGGCTTTGCAGGTTGTTGTGATTGCCGGCAATCACGATTCGGCCGCACGGCTCGAAGCTCCGAATCCGTTATTGGAGGATATGCGTATTACGATACGTGGTATAATCCGTCGCAATGCCGAGGGGGAAATCGATCTCGACCGCCTTATCGTGCCTTTGGGAAATGCTCGGGAGCCCGAAGCATACTGTCTGGCCGTTCCTTATTTGAGGCAGGGAGATTATCCGCCCGCCGAAAATTATGCGCAAGGTGTTTATATGTTGTATGAGATGTTGTTGCAGAGGGTGTCGGGTTATGGAAAACCGATTGTCGCTATGGGGCATTTGCAGGCTACGGGGGCGGAGATTTCGGAGTATGATCGTTCGGAACGGACTATTATCGGAGGTCTCGAATGCGTGTCGCCCGATGCTTTTGCTGCGGGTATTTGTTATACGGCATTGGGACATCTGCATCGTTCGCAACGGGTGTCGGGTAGAGATAACGTGCGTTATGCCGGGGCTCCGATTCCCATGTCGTTTGCCGAGAAAAACAATCGGCACGGTGTCGTGTGCATTACGCTCGATAAGGCAGAATGCCACATTGAATTGCTGCCGTTTGTCCCTCCGGTCGCTTTGCTGTCTGTCGGAGGAGATGTAGAGGAGGTATTTGCCGCTATCGACCGGTTACCACAGGGAAGTTCCGATCGGTTGTCTCCTTATTTGGAAGTGCGGGTACGGTTATCTCAACCCGAACCGTCGTTGAGACAACGTATAGAGGAGGCTTTACAGGGGAAATACGTGCGGTTGGCACGTTTGGTCGCAGAATTCCCTGGAAGTGCGAATGAACGCGTTGGTGCTTCTGTCGATAACTTGCAGGAAGTCTCACCGATGCAAATCGCGCAGGATTGTTTCGAGAGAAAGTATGGAGGGAAAATGTCCGATGAAATGGCGGTTTTGTTGCAACAGGTCATGAAGGAGGTACAGGTATGAAGATATTGGCGATACGAGGAAAAAATATAGCTTCGCTCGATGGTGAATTTTCCGTCGATTTTACTTGCGATCCACTTTTCTCGGCCGGATTGTTTGCCATTACCGGGCCTACGGGTGCCGGAAAATCCACATTGCTCGATGTATTATGTTTGGCGCTTTTCGATAAGACTCCCCGTATGAATCGCGCGAGAGAAAACGGCGTGTTGCTTCCCGATGTTCAGGATAAGACCCTTTCGCAGAACGACTGTCGTTCGCTGTTGAGGCGGGGAACTGCCAAGGGGTATGCCGAGGTCGATTTTCTTGCGGTCGACGGCGAGAATTACCGGGCTCGCTGGTCTGTACGTCGGGCTCGTAATCGGGTCGACGGCTCTTTACAGCCGTCGGAAATACGCCTGTATAACTTGTCATCGGGCGATGAGGAACAAGGAGGAAAGGGTGAACTTTTGCGTCGTATCAGTGATTTGCTCGGTCTTTCTTTCGAGCAATTTACACGGGCGGTGTTGTTGGCGCAAGGCGATTTTGCCACATTTCTCAAAGCCCCGGAAGAGGAAAAAGCCGATCTGCTCGAGAAGTTGACGGGAACTGAAATTTATTCCCGTATATCGCAAGCCGTGTTTGCCCATGCCAAAGAGGTGAGAGAACGGTATGAAGAAATCGTCCGGCAGAAGGGCGCTCTATCTATCCTTTCCGAGGAAGAACGTAAAGAGCTTGTCGAGGAACGTGTTTCCCGACAGACGCTTTCGGAAGAAACGAGAAAACGATGTGATGTATTGAAAATGCAGCTTCGGTGGATAGAAGACTACCGTCGGCTTTCGGGTCTATCGAAGGAGGCCGAGACAGAATGGCAGGTTGCCCGGAAAAATTTTGTCGAGGCCCAATCCCGGAGAGAGTACATGGCGCAGTATGACTTGGTTCAAGAGGTGCGGGATATTTATAACGAGGTGCGATCTCTTCTCGAAAAGAAGAAAAAAATGGAGGAAACCCTCGACAGATGCCGAAATGAATACCGGGACAAAAATCAAGAACTGCTTCGGTTGGAGAAAATAAAAGATGAGGCGGAACAAAATCTTTCCCGACTGAAAGAAAATTGGGAAAGACAGGCCGGCGACCGTCAACGGGCTTTTGCGCTCGATACACAATCTGCTGTAAGTAAAGAGGCTCTCGATTACGCCACAAAAGTGCACGACAGAAACAAGGAAGATTTGGGACGAGAGATTTCCCAGAAGAATAAAATCGACGAATCCATCGAAAAAAATAGGAGTAAGGAGGCGGAAATTATCCAATGGTTCGAGCATCAGCAAATCTATTCCCCGATCGTGGACCGCGCGGAAATTATCAAGCAAAATTATTCCGAATGGATGAATATGCGTAAAGAGTTAAAGCAGCAACAGGAGTCGCAAAAGAGGCAGGTTGCGCTGATTGCAGAGACTGAGGCCAAGATTGCCTCTTTGCAACTCGAAGGTCAACGACTCGAAGCGTTGGCTCCGGCCGAAGTCTATATGTTGCGCGCATCTCTTGTCGAGGGCGAGCCTTGTCCGGTTTGCGGAAGCATACATCATACTTATACGGCCGAGAAGGTGGAAACGCTTCGATATAAAGAATTGGAAATGCAAAAGAAAGATGTGGCGGACAGTTTGAAGGAAACCTCACTATATCTTGATAATCTCAAAATTACAGTCCATACAATGCAGATGCTTGTCGAGACGCTTTCCCGACAGGAAGCCGGGAAAAAAGAAAGTCTCGATTCGGACTTGAGCGAATTCCTTCCGAACTGGGAAGAAGAATCCCGGTTGGGAGAGCGTATCCAGAAATTTGCCGTATTGTGGAATGAGCGGAAAGAGGAGTTGTCCCGATTGAAAAGCGATACTGAGGCAGCTCGGCGAATGTTGCCTGCGATCGAGGCGAAAATAAAGGATCTTGAAATCCTTGAAAGAAACAGTGCTTTGTCTTTGGAGAAAGAGCGGGAAAAATATGAAAAGATAAAGGCAGAACGAGCATGTTTGTTCGGTGGGCGTTCATTGAAAGATATCGAGGGAGAGTATGAGCTGGCGTTAAAGGCGGGCGAGGCCGGGACGGCCGAAACAATCCGGCAATATACCGGATTGATTTCTCTGCGGGAAAATCTGCTCGGCTCTGTTGCGCAGTTGCAGCAGAACCTTGCGGCCGGTCAGCGGGATATAAGTCGGGGGCAGAAAATCATTGCCGATTGGCTTTTGGCACATTCCGATTTGAGTGAAGAGAGACTTTCCGAGCTGTTGGCGCATACGCTGGCTTGGGTTGCCGATGAGAAAAAGGCTTTATCGTCGTTGCAGGAAAATATGGCTGCGGCCGACACACGTTTGCGGGAACGCTCCGAGGCACTGAATCGTCATGAGCACCTTACCGAAAGGCCCGAACAACTTGATTCTATACTTCTCCGGCAGCAGCTCGATGACTCTGCTTTACTACAAAAAAAGGCCGATGACCGCATTGCCGAAATCAATGCTTTGCTTGCCCTCGACGATCGGAATCAGAAAGAGCTTCTGTCGCTTGAACGGCAAGGGGAGAAGCTGTTTGAGAAAGTGGAGTCTTGGGCTCGGCTGAATGAATTGCTGGGTTCGGCCGACGGCGCCAAGTTCCGCCGTATAGCACAGGGATATACGCTCGACCGATTGTTGATATATGCCAATCTGCATTTGCAGGAATTGTCGTCTCGTTATGTGTTGCAACGAGTTCCCGAGAGGCTTGCGTTACAGGTTTGCGACAATGATATGCTGGGAGAGGTGCGCAGCGTACATACCTTGTCGGGAGGGGAATCGTTTCTCATTTCTTTGGCTTTGGCATTGGGGCTTTCGTCTTTGTCGTCTTATCGTATGAATATCGAATCTCTTTTTATCGATGAGGGTTTCGGTTCGCTCGATGCCGAGACGCTTGGCGTTGCTATGGACGCACTCGAACATTTGCAAATACAGGGTCGTAAAATCGGGGTTATTTCACATGTGGCCGAGATGACCGAGCGTATACCCGTGCAGGTACAAGTGCGGCGTGTTGCCAACGGTCGTAGTCGGATAACGGTTGTAGAAGTATGATTTTGAATGAGAAATTAGAAAAAATAACGGATATATTTTTGAAAAATCCAAATCAATACATTACCTTTGTGGCCGCAAAGCCAATCGGGGTGTAGCACAGTTGGCAGCGCGCCACGTTCGGGACGTGGAGGTCGGAAGTTCGAGTCTTCTCACCCCGACAGAATACCACGCAATTATCTTATCAATAGATAGTTGTGTGGTATTTGCTTATTTTGCCGGGGGCATTGGGGAGTGGGACAATGTCCGATAGAACTTGCTTTATACTTGTTTACACTCTCTTTTTATTATATAACACTTTTTTTGTTTACCGAATTAGAGACAGAAAAATAAAAGAGGAATCGTCAGATAAACAACGATTCCTCTTTTTTAAGGGACGTTTACCGTTTATTCTTTTGCGGGGAAAGACGACTCTTTGTAAAAAACTTCGTTGTGGAGCGGGGTGGAAAATTTTTTTGAGAATTTGCGGGACGCAAGACGATAAAGTATTCCGCCGAAATGCTTGGCATGTCGAGGACATATCGCTATGCAGTGGGCGCAAGATATACATCGGCTTTCATCAAGTCGGTGGGGATTTTCAGCATCGATAGCCTGTGCCGGACATTGTTGGGCGCACAGTCCGCAACGGGTACAGCTACGTCGGGTTTTAGGTTTCAGCGGAATGTTCCCGACTTCCCGATAGGGATTGTTTCCCGGAAGTGAAAGCTGTTTTTCTTCTCTCCATTCAGAGGCCGATAAAATAGATATGCTTTTTCGGCCGAACTCTGTCGCTTCGGCTATATCTCGGATATCGGGGCGTCCGGTTCCCACGTGGGGGAAAATGGAGTGCTGAGCGATGAATGCACCGGCCGAGACGACGATGAATCCTTGCTCTTCTACTATATTGCGTAATTCGAGCAGGGCATCATCATAAGCCCGGTTTCCGTATGTACAGACAATAATAGCCGGAGTGTGTTTCCCGGTAAAGTGTCGCAGCGATTCGGCGGATATGGCCGGTATACGTCCCGCATATACCGGCATACCGAATATGGCTATTTCGTTCTCGGGGATATATGTATCATTCTGTTTTTTCAGGAGTAGATCATGTCGTTCGATTTCGTTTACATTGCAGCCTCGGGCGATTGTATCGATTATTTTACGGGTTGTCCCTGTCGCGCTGAAAAAAATCGCATGAATTTTTTTGTATTCCATTTTGTTGTGTTTGTTTCTTGCCACAAAGGTACATATTTAAGCGATAAATCTCCCATCTGGTATATTGTTATTGAATGAGTTAGAAGATACGGAGTTGAAAAGGCTTTTGCATTTGTTGGAAAATCCGTCCGATAATGCTATATTTATGTCGGGAATAGTTGTCGGTATAGACAAAACAAATATACTTATGAGTCTGAAAATCGTACGTATCACTCGGGATTTCCCCGATATGAATGCTCTTGAACAAATAGCCGTCGAAGCTTTTCCTCCGCAGGAGTATGTTTCGCCGCAAGACCTCCTTTCTTATACCGAGAGTTCCGACGATTGTGATTTTTGGGGCTTTTATGCAGGAAAAGATTTTATCGGTTATCTTCACCTTATCCGATATAAAAATATGGTATATGTCTGCTTTTTTGCCGTAGGTGTTTCATATCGTTCTTGTGGATACGGGAGTGAAATATTGTCGAGACTGAAAGAGTTATATCCCGCTTACCAGATTGTCTTGGATATAGAGGCGGCCGATGAGTCTGCTCCTAATTTGGCCCAGCGTATCCGGCGGCGTGATTTTTATCGGAGAAACGGGTATGTACCTACGGGACATTATATCGCATATTGGGGTATGACATTCGAAATTCTGTGTAGTGGTGGGGATTTTGATTTGGCGGTTTATAAGGAGCTTGTTTCCAATATTCGGGTTGAGGGTATTTCTTTCCGATTCTTCACGAAGTAGTTTGTATCGTCCGAAAATTAAGGTCGTCAACAATAAAAAATAAGACCGCCTATACTTTTAAGTATGGGCGGTCTTATTTGGAGAGTTCTGAACGGATTTTATTGCCAGCCTCCGCCCAACGCTTTGTAAAGTTGGACGAATGCGAGTTGTTTACCGAGAATAGCGTCGCTCAGGCTGATTTGGGCATCGAAATATCCACGTTGAGCATCGAGCACATCGAGGTAACTGATGTAGCCGTTGATGTATTGCAGATGAGCCAGTTTGTTATTACTGAATGCCGCTTGTTCCAGCTTTTGCCGCGACATGAATACTTCTTCGCTTTTATTGAAGGTTACAATCGCATCGCGAACGTCTTTAAACGCTACTAAAACCTGTTTTTCGTATTGGTAGACGCTTTGCTCGTAAGCAGCTTTCTTGGCTTTGTGTTGGGCAATGTTGCGCCCCATGGAGAAAAGAGGTGTGAGTAGGCTTCCGCTTAAAAAATGAGCCGGAGACTGGAACAGATTCTTTATTTCATCGCTTTCTGCTCCGAACTGGGCGGTGAGGGTAATCTTGGGAAACATGTTGGTGAATGCGATTCCTACTTCGGCGTTAGCTGCCATAAGGGCTTTTTCTGCGGCTCTGATGTCGGGTCGACGTTCGAGCAACGACGAGGGAAGTCCGGCCGGCAATGTTTGCGGCAACCGATTTATCGAACGGTTTGTTTCTCGCGGGATATTTCGGGGAAATGTACCGGTGAGCAGGGCTATTTCGTTTTCTTTTATGACGATAGAACGTTCGAGATCGGGGACGAGAGTGGCTGTACGGGCCAACTCTACCTGAGCCTGCTGGAAAGATGTTTCCGAGGTAAGCCCTCCTTCAAAACGGAGTTTGGCCAGTCTTACGCCCTCTTCCCGGGCGTGCAATGTCTGTCGCACGATAGAGAGTTCATGGTCCAGAGCGATAAGCTCGAAATATGATTGTGCGACTTGCGCGACAAGGCTCACTTGCAGGGCGCGTTGGTTTTCGATCGCTTCGAGTAATTGCGCTTTTCCTTTCTCTGCTCCCCAACGAAGATTTCCCCACAGGTCGACTTCCCAAGACAGAAGCAGTTTGATGGAATGTTCGGGATCATTGCTATAATCGTTTCCTCCGTAGTTGGTTGCATCTTTATCGGCATAGATACGACCATCGATTTGGGGGAAGATTTTACTGAAATCGACCCGTCTCAAAGCTGCCAGTTCCTTGATACGTGCAGAAGCGGCCAGCATGTCTTTGTTGTGTTCGAGCGTTTGGCGGATAAGATTTTGCAGTATCGTATCGCCGTACACTTCCCACCAATGCATATCGGCTATCGAAAAAGTATCGGGTGTCGAAGTTGCCGGATCCAACTGTTCGGGCAGACTCATTTCGGGACGTGCATACTTTTTACCGATTTTACAAGAGCTTACGGCAAATAAAAGTACGACGCAAAAGAGAAGAATATATCGGTACTGTTTCATGATCGTTTCACTTTCTGGGAAAATTTACCTTTCAATCTATAAATATATACAAAGAAGAAGGGAACGAGCAATATACCTATCGCTACGGCGGCAATCATGCCAAAGAATACACCCGTACCGATAGCCTGACGGCTTGCCGATCCGGGACCGGCAGCCAGTACCATAGGAAGCATGCCCAGAATGAAAGCCAGAGAAGTCATGAGAATCGGTCGGAAACGAAGCCGTGCCGCCGTAAGCGTCGCCTCGATGAGCGGGGTTCCGGCATCGACTTGCTCTTTGGCAAATTCGACGATAAGAATGGCGTTTTTGGCTGCCAGACCCATAAGCATGACGAGACCTATCTGAAAGTAGACATCATTTTCGAGTCCGCATATCCATACGCCGATATAAGCTCCCAATGCAGCGACGGGTAGGGAAAGAAGAATGGCTATGGGTATGATCCAACTTTCGTAGAGGGCGGCAAGAAAGAGGAACACGAAGATAAAGACGAGTGCCAAGACCAGTCCTGTCTGTCCGCCGGCTTTTTTCTCCTGATACGATAATCCGCTCCATTCTACCCCTATATTGGACGGAAGGTGCTCTTGCACGATTTCTTCGAGCGTCGTCATCGCTTGTCCTGTACTGTATCCTTTCGATGCCTCTCCCCGGATTATCGATGTGTTGAACATATTGAATCTTTTGATGCTTCCGGGGCCTGTGGTGTAGGAGGCATCGCCGAGAGATGTCAGCGGTACCATTGCATTGTCTTTTCCCCGGACGAAGAAAAGGTTCAGATTTTCTTTGAATTTCCGGTAAGGGGCTTCTGCCTGAATGTATACCCGATAGATACGGTTGAACATGTTGAAGTCGTTGACGTATACCGAACCGGTATACGCTTTCATTGTGGAGAATACATCGGCGAGAGGAACACCTGCAAATTTTACTTTGTCGCGGTCGACATTGAAGTAGAGTTGAGGTATCTCGGCCTGCAAAGACGAAGACAGGCCGGCAAGCTCTTTCCGTTGCGAAGCGTAAAACATCAAGGTGTCGACGGCCTGTATGAGGTTGTCGAACGTGGCGTCGCCGCGAGCTTCGAGTTGCATTTCAAATCCGCCCGAACTACCCAACCCCGGAATGACGGGCGGTGTCGAAAGGTAAACTTTGCTTTCGGGATATTTTTGTAATTCGCTGCGGATACGGTTCATAACGTCGTCTATCGTTTCGTCGTCGCGTTCCTGCCACGGTTTCAGAATGACTGTCAGTTCGCTTCTACCCTGATTCGTTCCTACCCGGGGGCTGCTACCCGTTACATTTTGTACATAAGCGACCGCCGGATCTTGCATGATAAATTCGATAGCCCGGTCGGTTACTTTCCGCGTTCTTTCGAGCGTTGCCCCCTCAGGAAGCTCCAATTCTACTTTGAAATATCCTTGATCTTCGGTCGGTAAGAAGCTGGTCGGAATCGTGCGGTTGAGAAGCAGAATCGCGACAATGCCTATTCCGAAAGCGAGCATTACTCGTCGCGGATTGGAGATGCATGCCGTAATGCCGTGCATGTATTTACGGTTACCGGTGTGCAGCCACATATTGATGTAGCGGAATACGACGTTTTTCTTTCGGTTGGGATTATCGGGTTTCAGAATGAGAGAGCACATGACCGGGCTGAGGGTAAGCGCCACGACTGTGGATATGATGACCGATACGGCAATCGTAACGGTAAATTGCCGGTATAGCATTCCTGTGATACCCGACAGGAAACTTACCGGGACAAACACGGCTACCAATACCAGCGACGTGGCAATGAGGGCGCTGCTCAATCCGTTCATCGCTTTTTTCGTCGCTTCGTAAGGCGAGAGTTTTTCGTCTTCCATGATGCGCTCGACGTTCTCTACGACGACGATGGCATCATCTACGACGATACCGATGGCGAGAATCAATCCCAAAAGGGTGAGCATATTGAGGGAGAATCCGAAAATGAGCATGAATCCGAATGTTCCGATCAAGGAAATCGGTACGGCTACAATGGGAATCAGCGTTGCACGCCAACTTTGCAGTGATAAGAAAACGACGATGATAACAAGGAAAAGAGCTTCGAAAAGTGTTTTGTACACTTCATGTATCGACTCAGAGATGTAAGTGGTCATGTCGAAGGGTATCTCGTAAGCGAGACCTTCCGGGAAATTATGGCTTATCTCCTTCATTGTCGCCTTGACGCTCTCGGCAACCTCCATGGCATTGGCTCCGGGGAGCATGTAGATGTTCAGTACGGCGGCATTTCCTCCGTTGATACCGCTTTCGGTATTATAGGAGGAGGCTTCGAGGGAGACGCGGGCTACATCACTCAGACGGATAATGGACCCGTCGGGGTTGGCCCGCACGACAATGTTTTCGAATTGATTCACGGTCGATAGCCTTCCTTGTGTGGTAATAGGGATCGTGATGTCGACCCCATTGATCGGTTGCTGTCCCAATACCCCGGCAGCCGCTTCGCTGTTCTGGTCTTTCAGTGCGGTTTGCAGGTCTTTGACGGTAAGTCCGAAGCTGGCTAACTTATCGGGCTGTACCCATATTTGCATAGCGTAATAGCGGCTTCCTACGTTCGACACGCGGCCTACCCCTGGGATACGTCGCAAGAGATCCAGTACATTGAGGGTTGCAAAGTTACTCAGATAGATTTCGTCGAATTTGGGGTCGTCCGATGTAAGGCAGATCGTCATCAACTGGCTGGCAGCCTGTTTCTCTACCGAGATGCCGTTTTGCACGACTTCTCCCGGCAGACTCGACTCGGCCAGCTTCAACCGGTTCTGCACTTCGACGGCGGCAAGGTTGGCATCGGTCGATACGTCGAATGTAACGGTGGCCGAGAATCCGCCCGAGTTGGAACTGCTCGACTCCATATATATCATGCCCGGTGTACCGTTCAATTCCTGCTCGATAGGAGTGGCTACGGCCTGCGATACGGTGAGTGCGCTTGCACCGGGATAGGAGGCGCTGATTTTTACGACCGGCGGTGTTATTTGCGGGTATTGGTCTATGGGGAGGAGGGTCAACCCTATGAATCCGACGATGACGATGAGAATAGAGATGACGATCGAAAAGACCGGGTGATCAATGAAAAAATTGACTTTCATGACGGCGTGTTTTTACGGCTGTTCGTCCAAATATTCGTTATCGATTTTTATCTTCATGCCCGGCAGCAGTTTATGGTAACCTTCCACGACAATTTCTTCACCGGCAGCCAGTCCGCGTTCTACGACTACCAGATTCTCTTGTTGCGGTCCCAGTTCGATAAATCGTTTTTCTGCCGTTCCGTTTTCACGAGCCACATATATGTAAGCCCCGCCTTTTTCGATGATGACGGCTTTCATAGGTACGGTTACGGCGTTTTCGCGCACGTCGAGCAACAACAGCACTTTGGTCGATTGGCCCGGCAGCAGTACATGGTCGGGATTGGGCATCTCTGCGCGTACCGAAAATGTTCCGGTCAACGGGTCGACTTGCGGTTCGGCAAAGTCGACAAGACCTTTGTAGGGATATTGCGTATTGTCGGCGAGGGTGATCGTGATATAAGGTTGCCATGAACGATTCTCTACTTTTTGTCCCAAATTGACGTTACGTTCCTTGCTTTTCAGGTAATCGAGAGCTGTCATGCTGAAATCGACCAATACCGTATCGCTTTTGACGATAGTGGCTAGTTGCGATTTCCCGTTTGTCCCGACTAAGGTTCCGAGGTCGACCAGCCGTTCACTGATATTACCTGCAATCGGGGAACGCACGACCGTATAGTCGAGTTCCATTTGAGCTTGGTCGAGGTCGGCTTGGCTCATGATGACCGAGGCTTTGGCACTTTCGTAAGCTGCAACGGCATTGTCGAGATCGAGCTGGCTGGCTGCATTTTGCTCATAAAGCGGACGGATACGTTCGAGGTCGTGTTGTGCTTTGCGTTCTTGCGCCCGATCCTTATTCAACTGGGCCGAGGCTTTGTCGACTTTTGCCTTATATTGCCGTTGGTCGATGATAAACAATGTCTGGTTTTTCTTGACGTAGGTTCCTTCTTCAAAAAGCATTTGTTCGAGAAATCCTTCTACACGGGCGTGTACTTCGACAAATTGTTGCGCACGTATACGGCCTACATATTCTCCGTATACACCGACGTCGTTCTGTTCGGCTTTCATGGTTGCCACGATGGCAAATTCTTCCGCCGGCTTTTCTTTGCGGGAAAAAATGTAGTATGCGCCGATAGCAATGGCGATAAGCAGGAGTGTGCCCCATACTTTTTTCTGGGAGAGAAAATGTGTGTTGACATGCAGGGCGGGTCGTTTCATAGGTGAAGTCCTGTTATTTTGATAGTATTTGTGTATATGGTCGCTCCGGTTTCGGCCGGTGTTGTTTACAATTTGTGCACAAAGGTACGATACTTATATGGAGGAGAACGTACCACGCGCTATTTTTATTCTTGAAATAAAGGTTTTTTAAGCTCTTGAACTTCATATAGCTGGGGATTTTATGCTTTGTATGGGCTTGGGCTGATTTTTGAATCTTTTTTGTCAAAAGAACTTTGATTTTTATGTGAATTAAACCAAAAATCCCCTAAATGTAGTATTCGATGGCGTACAAATCATAACATGTAGGTATTGTCTTCCCGAATGTGTCGGAATACTTTTGTGCCGAATTTTTAATAAAAGTCGTTATGTTTTTAAGAAAATGCATATTAGTGGCTCTTTTGCCAGTTGCAACAGTATTTTCGGCAGAAGCGGGAGATAAACGTAAGGGTTTTTCTTTCCGTCAAGATTCGGTTTCTATCGAGGCCGGGGCTGCCTCCGATAATTCCTATGGAGGATTCCGTAAATTCCGTTTCGGCGGATATGGTGAAATGTTGGCCAACTTTATGGATTACGGCATTAATCGCTATACGGGAACATCGTATGGAAATACCCGTCAGAATCGGGCGGAAATATCGATTCCCCGTTTTGTCTTTGCATTCGATTACAAATTTACTCCCAAATGGATTCTCGGCGCCGAAATCGAGTTTGAAGCGGGCGGTGTCGGGACAGCTGTAGAACTCGAGAATTCGGAGAATGGAGAATATGAAACCGAAATAGAAAAGGGTGGTGAAGTGGCTCTCGAACAGTTTCATATCACACGTCTTATTTTACCTGAGTTGAATGTGCGGGTCGGACATATAATCGTACCGGTAGGGCTGACCAACTTCAATCACGAACCGATTAATTTCTTCGGTACTTCCCGCCCGGAAGGAGAGACTACTATCATACCCTCGACATGGCATGAGACGGGTCTCGAAATTTTCGGTACACTGGGGCGTCGTTATGCCCGTTTTTCCTATGAGGCAATGGTCGTGGCTGGGTTGAATCCCAACGGGTTCGACCGTAATGAGTGGGTTGCTGGTGGAAAACAAGGACTTTTTGAAGTAGATAATTTTACTTCTCCTGCGTATGTATTGCGTGTTAATTATGAGGGTGTTCCGGGCTTGCGAATTGGAGGATCGGCTTATTATTGTCCCGATGCCGGAAAAAATTCAGACCAATCCCAAACTTATGCAGGGAGAGGAAAAATTCCTGTCAATATCTACTCGGCCGATGCACAGTACAAAAATCGTTATGTAACGGCTCGTCTCAATATGATATACGGTCGTCTCGGTAATTCGGCAGTAGTAAGTTCAGCCAACCGGCGTTTGCCTAATGCGTCTCCTTATAGTCGGTTGGTTCCCGTGGCTAAAAATGCTGTCAGTTATGCAGGAGAAGTCGGTGTCAATCTGGCTTCATTTTTCCCCGGAGTAAAGAAATTCCCGGTTATTTATCCTTTCGGCCGCTATGAATATTATAATCCGCAAGAGAAAGGAGAGGCATCGCAGACGATGGAAAAGCGTTTGCAAGTAAGTATGTGGACGGCCGGCCTTAACTATTTTGTTCTTCCCAATTTGGTGGTGAAATTCGATTATACGACCCGACAGATAGGTACAAGTCGCATGTTCGGCGCACACGGACGTTACAACAGCGAGAATGAATTCGGCCTCGGAATTGCTTATGTTGGTTGGTTTGTGAAAAAATAGCAAATATATTATCAATCTAAAATTATAAATCTATTATGAAAAAGAAATTATTTCTTGCCATGAGCTTGGCAATGGGACTTTTTGTAGTTACGTCGTGTTCCGATGATGATAACGACGGCGGTAACGGGGGAAACCCGACGATAAATTCAAATTACGACCTTGCTTATTCGGCCGAGAATGCGACTGCATGGGGCAATTACATGGTACGTGTCGCCGAGTTGTTGCGGGACGATGCCGCCACTCTTTATGCCGACTGGAATAGCTCCTATAACGGAGGGGCAAGTTATGCTTCGATTTTCAAAAGTCATAATAACGATACTTACGGGAGTGCATTGTCGTGTATAGAAGAGATTATCGACGGTTGTGTAACAATTGCCGATGAAGTGGGCGATAATAAATTGGGCGACCCTTATGATCTTTATATGCAAGGTAATACAACCGAAGCACTTTATGCTGTTGAGTCGTGGTATAGCTGGCATTCGCGTGATGATTATACCAATAATATCTGGTCGATACGGAATGCCTATTTCGGATCTTTGGATTCGACAGTCAATGCCAATTCTATTTCGGCATTGGTAGCCAGCGTAAACACATCGCTCGATGAGCAGATGAAGACAGCAATTTTAAATGCGGCAGCCGCTATACAAGCTATTCCGCAGCCGTTGCGTAATAATATCAACAGTAATGAAACGTTGGAGGCGATGGAGGCTTGTGCCGATTTGAGTGCAGCTCTCTCTACTTTGAAAAAATATATTCAGGATAATTTAAGCGATAACGCTGCTCTTGAAGGAATTATCGATACTTATGTAGATGATGTGATACTTCCTACATACCAATCTTTGAAAGAAAAAAACAGCGATCTCTACGATGCTGTTGTGGCTTTCCGCTCCAATCCCAGCAATGCTGCTTTCGAAACGGCTTGTCATGCATGGATTGAAGCGCGCGAACCCTGGGAAAAGAGCGAAGCGTTCTTATTCGGTCCTGTAGATGTAGAAGGTCTCGATCCCAATATGGATAGTTGGCCTCTCGATGTCGATGCCATTGTGCAAATCCTTACGACCGGAAACTTCGGTGCTCTCGATTGGGACGATGACAGTGAGGCTGAGGCCGCTCAAAGTGTACGCGGATTCCATACTTTGGAATTCCTCCTCTTCCAGAACGGTGCACCCCGTACTATCGAGTAATTGGTGTCGATACAATCAGAACAAGATGTGGCTCTAACCAAATGGTTACCGGGCTGCATCTTGATTGTTTGCGAATAATAACTGCACGAGCGATAAATACGATGAAACATAAATTTTTTCTTTTGGGGGCATGTCTTTCGTTCTTCTCACTTGTTGCGTGCAACGATGACGAAGGAATAACCGTTGCGGATATAGACGTGCCCGAAGGCTATGCCTTGTCGGCGGGAACGTCGACGATATTTATCAATTCGTCGAAAGCTTATGATTCGGAAGCCGATTGGGTAACGGGTTCTCTTTCTACCCGCTTCAATCGTGGAGACCGTCTCTACGATGATGTGCGTACCAGCAGCAACGGATATGGTGGTGGACTCGGGCCGGTCTATGCGGGTTATTCCTGCGGCAGTTGCCACCGAAATGCCGGACGTACCAAACCGACATTGTGGAGTGAAGGAGGTTCGGGCAGTACGGGCTTCTCGTCGATGTTGGTATATATCACCCGTAAAAATGGGGCTTTCTTTCAAGATTACGGACGTGTACTTCATGATCAGGCAATCTATGGGGTGGAACCGGAGGGAAAACTCTCGGTCGAGTACACATACGAGACGTTTTATTTCCCCGACGGAGAGCCTTATACCTTGTGCAAGCCTACCTATATGATTACCGAGTGGTATGCCGACAGTATAAAACCCGAGGATCTTTTTTGCTCGGTGCGTATACCTTTGCGGCATGTGGGCATGGGGCAGATGATGGCTCTCGACCAAGCCGAAATCGAAGCACTTGCCGCTAAGAGCAATTATCCCGAATATGGTATCAGCGGGCGTTGCAATTATATCAGCGAACGGGGTAAAACGATGTTGGGGGTTTCGGGTAATAAAGCGCAACACGCCGATTTGACCGTCGAACTCGGTTTTTCGAGTGATATGGGAGTTACCAACAGCCGTTACCCCGAAGAGATATGTCGCGGACAGGCACAAGTCAATCAAGGTAGTATGATGGGACTCTCGTACGACCAACTCGATGTTTCGACCGAAGAGATGGAAAATGTCGACCTCTATATGCAAACGCTCGGCGTCCCGGCTCGTCGGAATGTAAACGACCCTCAGGTAATACAGGGTGAAGAGAATTTTTACCGGGCGAAATGCCACTTGTGCCATACCCCGACATTGCATACCCGCCCTCGTGGATCGGTACTCCTCAATAATACCCAACTTACGTGGTTGGGCAGCCAGACGATACACCCTTACTCTGATTTCCTTCTCCATGATATGGGATCTGAAATCATGGGCGTGGGACTGAATGATAATTACGTGAGTGGCCTGGCCCGGGGAAATGAGTGGCGCACGACACCTCTCTGGGGTATAGGTCTGCAAGAGAAAGTCAATGGACACACCTATTTCTTACACGACGGTCGGGCCCGGAATCTCGTCGAGGCCATTATGTGGCACGGTGGTGAGGGAGAGGCCTCGAAAAACCTTTTCAAAAACATGAGTAAAGATGACCGCGATGCATTGATTGCGTTTTTAAATTCACTTTAAAACCTATTTGTAACAAGTATATGAAAAAGATATTTTTCCTCGTCATGTTGTCGGTCCTTTCTTTGTCGGCCATGGCGCAGTATGCCGAAGATACCGAGAACGGTATCGTATCGCTTGCCGGGAAAGAAGGATTTACCTTGAAATCGAAAAAAGGCGATTTTGTGTTTAAACCCTATTTGTTGGTACAAGCCAGTGCCAATGTCAACTGGTATGATGATGAAGGACTCGACAAAGCGTATAATCAGGATAATGTTGCTAATACGGGTTTTGCCATACCTTATGCCGTATTGGGATTTACGGGAAAAGCATTTGGGAAATTGACCTTTAATCTTTCTATAAATGCAGCAACTACGGGGGCTGCCATTTTACAGCAGGCATGGTTTGACGTGCAGATGAAAGAGACCTTTGCCGTACGAGTCGGAAAATTCAAAACTCCTTTTGCACATGCTTACCTTACGACGCTCGGCGAGACTCTGATGCCTACACTTCCCGTCTCGCTTACATCATCGGTTATTATGCCTTATTCGTTGAATGCCGTTACTCCTAATATAGGAACCGGTTTTGATATTGGTTTCGAATTTCACGGAATGATAAAAGAAAAGTTCGGATATGAGATAGGACTCTTCAACGGGACTGGAAGTACGGTGAATTTGGCGACTAAAACGTTGAGCGACGATTGGCATATCCCGTCGTTGCTCTATGCCGCCCGTCTTACTTATATGCCCAAAGGAGTAATGCCGGCTACTCAGGGAAGTCCTCATCTGTTGCATGAAGATAAGTATTTGGTGGGAGTCTCGGGTTCGCTCAATGTCGAGAGCGAAAACGAAAGCACGAATGATGCACGTGTCGGTGTGGAGTTTGCCATGTTGAAGAATCGTCTTTACATCGGAGCCGAAGCCTATTATATGCATGTCGGGTTTACCAAACGTCAGAAAATAGACGAAACCTATAATTATCTGGGTGGTTATGTGCAGGGCGGTTATTTTGTCTTGAACTGTCTGCAAGTAGCTGCCCGTTACGATTTCTTCAATCGTAATGGCCTCGATACAGAAGGCTTCTTGAATATGCCTGCCGTGGGATTCAATTATTTCTTTCCCAAATGCAATCTCAAATTGCAGGCGATGTACCAGTTCATCGGACGTACCGGCCATGAGACCCAACTCGATCGCGATAATGACGATTTGGGGTTGGCGATGCATAGTGGGACAGTGCAACTACAATATACTTTTTAGCGAGGAGGGCATTGTATGAAAGTGAGGAATCTGTTCCTTGCCGTAGGGCTGTTGTTTGGCTTCGTGGCTTGTGACGATGGTCCCGTCGAGGAACACTATGCCCAAATGTCTCAAGAAGGACGCACGGTAAACTTGACGGCACATGTTACCGGACTCGATAGCTGGCCGTCGGAGTTCAGTCTCGTGGTGGCGGGATTTGGGGAGAAGGAGTATGCCATAATTTCCAAAACTGTGGTTCCCGATTCCGATGGAGAGGCTTCGGTTACTCTATCGGGGGTAAGTATGGAGGCGACGACCGTCGAGTTGTGTATGATCAATAAGTTGCGTAAGCGTATCGTCTCGTATTATACTGTCGATTGCTCTGGTGAGGGCGATGTTATCGATATGCAGGTCGGAGATGTCAATGTCAACATGTTCGATGCCGTGCAGAATGAGGTTTTCGATAATCATTGTATCATGTGTCATGGCGGTAGTACCAGTGCGGCAGCCGGCCTTTATTTGACCGAAGGTCGCAGTTATGAAGCGCTTGTGAATGTACCGTCGTCCCGTCGTCCCGGGTCGGTATTGGTAGAACCCGGAAGTTCGGAGGATAGTTTTCTGCATGCGGTCTTGATGGGAGATGCTCCCGAAGACCGTCATGGGCATGAGGACATCTTGTCGGTATCATATATGCACCTTATCATGTTGCTCGACGAGTGGATAGACAATGGTGCGAAAAAATAATTTTAACAAGAACCGAAACTTATGAAAGAATATACGAAACAAAGTTTGAATGGCGGAAGAGTCATTGCCGAGTTATGTTGTTTTGCTCCGTCCGGTAAGACAGCCGAATACCATGCCATATTACATATTGTCGATAAAAAGTGCTCTTTTGAAACCCAGAAAAATTCTCTTTTTTCTGCATTGACGGAATTACTGGGGAGTGAAAAGCTGCAATCGGTACGACCATTGTTCAAACGCTATTTTTTGAGTGATGTTACCAATCAGGCCGGAGTTGTGCGAGAGGCGGAGGAAATGCTTCCCGAAAGCTGGCGCAGTACGGTTTCTTATATCGGACAATCGCCGCTCGATGGCAGCAAACTCTCTGTGTGGGTGTACGGGGTTGCCGGAATGGAAGTCGTTAATGAGAAGTATGCTTTGCGTCCTGAACGACAGTTGTGGCAGGAGAAACATACCGAGCTTTGCGATAATCCGGCTTCGGAAAAAGATCTGCGTATGATCGAACACCCTGAGATGGATACGGTGGCTTCGCACAACGGTTATGTTCACTATTGGACGGGAGGATTGGAGTGTAAGGACGACGATTCGGCTTACCAGACCATGTATCTGCTTAACGGTTACGAAGAACGTTTGCGGAATATCGGTTGTACATTGTCCGATAATTGTGTGCGTACATGGTTTCTCGTACAGAATGTCGACGTGAATTATATCGGAGTCGTAAAAGCCCGAAAAGCCAATTTTGTCGGGCAGGGACTTACCGAAAAGACTCATTATATAGCTAGTACCGGTATAGAAGGGAAAAGTCCCGATGCCCGCACGTCGGTGCATCTCGATGCTTATGCCGTGAAAGGAATCGAACCTTCCCAGCAGCAATATTTATATGCTCCGACTCATTTGAATCCGACATATGAATATGGGGTTACTTTTGAGCGTGGTGTGCGGGTAAAGTACGGTGATCGCAGTCATTATTACATCAGTGGTACTGCCAGTATCGACAATAAAGGAAATGTGTTGCATGTCGGTGATATAGAGGCGCAAACGTATCGAATGTGGGAAAACGTGGAGAAATTGCTCGAAGAGGGGGGCTCTTCGATGAATGATGTCATGGAAATGTTGGTGTATTTGCGCGATATGGCCGATTATGAAACAGTGCGGACTCTGTTCGACGGACGCTTTCCCCGTACGCCCAAAGTCTTCCTGTTGGCACCTGTTTGCCGTCCCACATGGCTTATCGAAATGGAGTGTGTTGCATTGAAGTCCGAGTCGAATTCTGCATATCGAGATTTCTGATGAAGAAAAAACTTCAAAATATATGTTTGGCTTTGGTGGTTGCTGTCATTCTTTTGTTGTCGGCAACTACTTTTTTTGAAAAATACCGAGGCACGGATTGGGCCTTTTCTCATGTTTACGGTTCGGTATGGTTTACGGTGATGTGGATACTTTTGGTAGTTGCCGCTTTGTTTCTGCTTTTGTTGCGTCGGGTTTTTTTACGCCCTGCGGTTTTGTGTCTGCATTTCTCTTTTGTCGTCATTTTATCGGGAGCATTGTTGACACGGCTTACGGCTCATGATGGGGTGATACACCTGAAAGAGGGAATTCCGACATCGGATTATCTGACCGGAAAAAAGGAAAAAGCACATTTACCGTTTACGGTTACACTGACCCGTTTTGCCATCGATTATTATCCGGGGACACATGCTCCCTCCGATTTTATTTCGGAGATCGATATTCGTCCGTTTTCGGGAAATGTCGCGTCTTATCGTATTTCGATGAACCGCATCGCCGTGTATGAGGGTTGGCGTTTTTACCAGTCGTCATTCGATGAGGACGGTAGGGGCAGTTGGCTCTCTCTTAGCCGGGATATTTACGGCATTCCGGTAACTTATGCAGGTTATTTTTTAATGTTTCTCTCTTTTGTATGGCTTTTGTTTGACCCGCAAGGACGTTTTCGGCAGTTGGCACGACACCTTTCCCTGACAAAACTTGCGATGGTTCCGTTTTTTTTGTTGGTTACCGGTAATCTTTATGCCACTCCTACGACATTGTCGCCTCGAAGTGCCGAAGAATTTGGAACAATACAGGTACTTTTCAATGATCGTATTGCTCCTGTACAGACATTGTCCATCGATTTTACCCGTAAACTTACGGGGCGGGATTTCTATGGAGACTTTACACCCGAGCAGGTTTTCACGGGTTGGCTTTTCTTCCCGCAAGAGTGGCAGTTCGAGCCGATGATATGTATTAAAAACAAGGAATTGCGCCGTTTACTTGGATTGAATGAGTATGCTGCTTTTGCCGATTTTTTCGATTCGGAGCGACAATATCGTCTCGAACCTTATTGTATACGGGCTTATCGAGATGGAAGCCAAGATGCTTTCAGCCGTGCCGTGAGGGAAGTCGATGAGAAAGTTCAGCTTGTCATTATGCAGCAAAGCGGAGAAATGTTGCCGGTATTTCCTTTTGAAATAGATGGCCGTATGGTATGGCGTTCGCCGGTCTCGGAATTGCCCGTTGGGGTAGATACGATGGTTGCACAAGTTGTTCACGGAATTTTCCCGTTGATGTACTCGGCGATTAAAGACAATGACGCCGCTGCATTGCATGACGCGATTGAGGGATTGAAACGTTTTCAACACAAGATGGGAGGAGAAACGGTCTTGTCCGACAGCCGGATTACGATTGAAAAATTGTACAATGCACTTCCTTTTGCTACGATACTCTCTCGGCTTAATTTGATTGTCGGTCTCATTGCATTTGCCTTTTATCTCTGGTGTTCGGCTTGTCAGGGAAAATGCCGCAGGAATAGACAGGCGATAGAGTGTATTTTTATCGGTTGGCAGGTTATTTCGTTGTTGCTGCTTTCTTTTGTCATTGTTTTGCGCACAGTTATTAGTGGGCGGTTACCTTTCGGAAACGGCTATGAAACGATGTTGTCAATGGCTTGGTTTGTTCTTTTATTCGCGTCTGTGTTTTGGCGGCGATTCAAGTGGGTGTTACCGTTCGGATTGCTGTTGTCGGGATTTTCATTGTTGATCAGTCATATCAACCAGATGAACCCGCAGATTACACCTTTAATGCCGGTCTTATCTTCTCCGCTGTTGAGTCTACATGTGAGTTGCATCATGGCGGCTTATGCTTTACTGTCGTTTACGTTTCTCAATAGTCTGTCGGTTTATTTTATTCGATGTTTTTCTTCCGATTCAGACATCTGTCATATACAGGCGGTTTTCTCTCGGTTTCTGCTCTATCCGGCTTTATGTCTGTTATCTTTGGGAATTTTCATTGGGGCCGTTTGGGCGAATGTTTCTTGGGGAGCTTATTGGAGCTGGGATCCGAAAGAAGTGTGGGCGTTGATTACGTTATTGCTCTATATGTTGCCGGTACATACTGGTTGGTTACCGGCATTCAGTCGGGATAAAGTTTTGCATCTCTATCTTTTAGGAGCGTTTTTTACCGTACTGATGACCTATTTTGGTGTAAACTATTTCCTCGGAGGTATGCATAGTTATGCGGGTTGAGAAGTATTGCCGACCTTTTTTGAAAAGTGCAGATATTGTTAAGAAAAACTTTTTACAAGCGAAACAGCCAGAAAAAATAATACTGTACCTCCGATAAGGCTGGTCAATGTATAGAGAGCGATCGTTGCGTATTGTCCGGTTTGAAGCAACAAGGCGTTTTCTTGTATGAAAGAAGAAAAGGTGGTGAAACCTCCGCAAAATCCGACCATGAGCAGCAGTCGGATTTCATCGGGAAAAATTGAGTAACGGGCCGAAAGTCCGAATAAAAGGCCCAAAAGGAAACTTCCGGTCAAGTTGACGATGAATGTACCCCACGGAAAAGAACCGTCGAAACCGTGTGTGCGGGTAAGTTGGGCGATGAGATAACGTAACACTCCTCCCGCGAAACTTCCCAGTCCTACCCATAATAAATTCCGTAATATCATAAAACCGTTTTTTTCGATGAATTGGCAAATTTAAGCATAAAAAAGCAACCAGCATAAAACTCTTATTCTTTATGGGAAATATTCATTACCGACATATTCGTTGACAATACTTTTAACGGCGTGTAATAAGAGATTTTAGTGAATATTGAGGTAGCACTGCCATTGATTTTTCTATTTATCGAGATAAAATTGCTTCATCAGCTGTCAATAAGCGTCTCTTTTATAGTTTATAGATGATTTAAGAGGGTTTGTCCGAAATTTTTAATCACTTCTTTTTAATGATTACCTGTCGATATCTATGTTTCAGGCAGCAAGAGTTCAATGAAACTTGTGGAGACTTTGATATTTTAACAAAAAAATATGGCGAAAGTGTAATTAATTTTTTTTCTTTGAAAAATAAAATAATTTATAGCTATATTGTTTATGAAGAAGTTTATGATTTTCTTTATTTTGACTTTTTTGAGTGTCTCATTGAGTGCACAAGAGCATTTGACCTTCAAAAATATACCTATTGAGGGTAGTGTTTCTGCTTATGTTGCCAAGTTGGAGGCAGTCGGTTTTTATCTACTTCATGAGAATGATGGGCGCAGTGCTATTCTTCAAGGCTCATTTGCTGGTTTTGATGATTGTACGGTATATGTTATTGGTAGTAAGTCTTCAAAGACAGTATGGAAGGTCGTTGTGGGTTTGCCTCATCAGCTCTCTTGGTCATCTACTCGTTCTCGTTATGAAGATTTTAAAGAAAGTTATACTGCTAAATATGGGAAGCCGGCAGATTCGTTTGAATTTTTCATAGATCCTTACGAGAAAGGAGATGGATATGAGCTACAAGCCATCAAATTAGAAAAAGGGTATTATACTACTTTTTGGGAACTTTCAGCAGGAACAATATTTGTTGGTATAAGTGCTTCTAACAATTCAGATGGTTGGGTTCGTCTCGTATACGAAGATGCCGCAGGAGTTGAAATAATGAACCGCGAGAAGAACCAAATTATTGAAGATGATATTTAATCTGTGTAATTTTTGATCAATAAAAACCTGCCATTCTAATTATTGGCAGGTTTTTTGTTGCCGTTATCGCGCTTTTAAGCGTATCAATATTCCTCCTCGTTGAAGAAGAAGTCTTCTTTGCTGGGGTAGTCGGGCCAAATGTCTTCGATACACTCATAGATTTCACCTTCGTCTTCCATTTCTTGGAGGTTCTCGATGACTTCGAGCGGAGCTCCCGAGCGCATGGCATAATCGATAAGCTCGTCTTTGGTGGCAGGCCAAGGTGCATCTTCGAGTTTTGATGCTAATTCCAAAGTCCAATACATAATAAATAATTATTTGAACGGTTTTGAATTTTTCCGCAAAAGTAGAATAAAAATTTTCATTTGCAACCTTTATCCCAATAAATTTCTTCTTTTCTTTCGGATATATTGCATTGACGGGAAAGAATGAAAAGATAATCGGATAAACGGTTGATGTAGCGTAACAATAATAAATCGACCGGGTGGGTAGCATGCAATTCGCATATGCGTCTTTCGGCCCGCCGGCAGACGGTGCGGCATACATGAGCTTGTGCGGAGGAGGTAGTTCCTCCCGGAAGTATGAAGTTGCGTAACGGGGGGAGTGTCGAGTCGAGAAAGTCGATACGCTGTTCGAGCTGTTCTATATCCTCGGGATATACCCGGCTGGCATCTCGCAAGGCTGTGTCGCTCGTGTCGGTGGCGAGATACGAACCTATGGAAAAAAGCCTGTGTTGTATGTCGAGCAACGTATGTGCGTCGTCGTGCATGTTTGGAGGCAGTAAAGTCCTGAGAAATCCGATGTGAGCGTTCAGTTCATCGATAGTGCCGTAAGATTCGAGTCGGATATCTTGTTTGGAAACACGCTTTCCCCCGACAAGAGATGTTTCTCCCTTGTCTCCGGTGCCGGTATAGATGATACTTTTTTTCATGTCTTTTTCTTTATAATGCCGGTATGGTGGCTGGGTTTACCGAATTGTTCTTTTTTCAGAAAGCTACGATATAATTCTGCTTGTTGAGTTTGGGATTACATATCGCTATGGCCAAATTGTAGAGGTCGAATGTAACTCGTATTTTTTCGTTTCTCGAGAAATTTTCCCAGACACGGAAGATTCCTTTTTCTTGTCTTATGCCGTCAATGATTATGATACTCTTTTCGCATAGATGCGGGCTGATTTTTTCAAATGCTTCCTGATATTGCGAGGCATCGGACAGACTGTGCAAATAGATGAGATGCTGATCGAGTTCTTCTCCGTGTAAAAAAGAGAGACCTTCGGGAATCGTTCGGTCGATATAGGTTACATTTCCCGGCAGGTGCATCAGCAATTGTTCGGCAGTTGCACGGCGAATAGGATCGGGTTCGATACAAAACAGCCGGGCGGTCGGGCAGCCTTTTTGCAAATAAAGGGTCGAATATCCATCTTCGCTTCCGCATTCGATGATACATCGGGGCTTGAAGCGGTTGGCAAGGCGGAACAACAATCGGCATTTGCGTTTATTGAAATTCTGTCTATCGTGTAAAGTCCGGTGCAGATCCTCGATTTGCTTGTAGGCGTAATAGCCCGATTTCTCTTCAATGACTTTCGTGATAAGGCCGTAAGCGAAAGGAGAATGTACACCATAACCTTTTCTATGGCGTATTTTGCGTATTTTGCGCTGACAGAATTGTTTTACATTGAAGCGGCTGTACATGAACATTTATTTGACTTATACAAAAATAAATGTTTCCCGGGATAAATGAAAGTTTTTATGTGGATACGGTTGCTCTACCGTTGTTTTTTTGCATCTTTGTATGAAATAGAGGCCTTTATAAAGCGATATGAAGTATGGAAGAGAAAATGATAAAGCCGTGGAAAGTAATGAGTAGCCGTTATTTGGCAGAGAAACCATGGTTTACCGTGCGGGAAGAGCGAGTGCAACTGCCGAATGGAAACGAAATACCGAATTATTATGTTTTCGAGTATCCCGATTGGGTAAATGTAATTGCTGTTACCCGTGATGGAAAGTTTGTTTTCGAACGCCAGTATCGGCATGCGGTGGGACTGGTATCGTATGAGTTGTGTGCCGGAGTGTGTGAACCCGATGATGCTTCTCCTCTTGAATCTGCTCGTCGGGAATTGCTCGAAGAGACAGGTTATGGTAATGGTGAATGGGAGGAGTTGATGATCCTTTCGCCCAATCCCGGTACGCATACCAATCTTACTTATTGCTATCTTGCTCGGAATGTGGAGCGGATAGAAAGTCAGCATCTCGAACCGACCGAGGATATTGCCGTAGAGTTGCTTTCTCTCGAAGAGGTGCGGGCTTTGCTCGATTGCAACGGGGTGTTGCAGGCTTTGCATGCCGCACCACTGTGGAAATATATCTCTATGTTGTCGGAAGGAAAAATTTGATTTTTGCAGCAAGGTGTCTTCTATAAAACGCCCCGGTAAATTTTACCGGGGCGTTTTATAGGATTTTCATTGGAGAGCTATTATTTCATACGGGCGGCAAAAGCAGCCATTTTTATAGCAGTAACCGCCGCTTCGTCGCCTTTATTCCCGTATTTCCCTCCGGCTCGGTCGAGGGCCTGTTGTTTGTCATTGGTAGTAAGAACTCCGAAAATGACCGGCGTTTCGAGTGTTGCGTTGAGATGCGTTGTCCCTGCGGTAACTCCTTGACAGACATAATCGAAGTGCGGGGTATCTCCTTGTATGACACAGCCGAGGACGATAACAGCGTCGGGTCGGTAATGAGCTGCCATACGTTGCGCTCCGAAAGTTAGTTCATAAGTTCCGGGGACATATTCCACGAAAATATTTTCGGGCTTTACTCCGTGTTTTTCGAGCGTGTTGCAAGCTCCTTCGAGAAGTTTATCGGTAATATCGGCGTTCCATTCTGCACATACGATTGCAACACGTAACAGGGGGGAGTGGGGCACGGTGTTGTTGTCGCAAGAAGATAGATTTTGATATGCTGTTGCCATGACAGTAGTTTTTACAGAGAGTATAAAATAAAAAGGGTATCTCCGAGAGGTACCCTTTTGGTTATGGTTGTACTGAGATTAAAGTTTTGCTTGAGCACGTTCGATATATTTGTCTATATCCCGGGCAATCGATGAGGTGGCGTAGTCGTTCTTTATTTGGTTATAAAGTGCGAGTGCTTTATTATAGTCGCCTGTCGCTTCGGCAATAGTTGCAGCTTTTTGCAGATAGAATGGCGAGAAGAGAACATTGTCGGCTTTCTTGGCCGCTTTCTCGAAAGTTGCCATAGCGTCGGCTGTCTGGTCCATATTGGCATAACAATTACCGATCATGCCCAAAACGTTCGGCGATACGAATTTATCATCGGCTTTGAATTTTTTGAAGTAGTTGAGGGCTTCATCGTTATTACCGAGATTAAAATAGCAAATACCTGCATAAGCGGCAGCCAAATTGCCGGCATCGGTGTGCGAATATTCGTTTGCAATAGCTTCGAATCCGATATAATCGGCACCGTTACCATTGAGTGCCAATGCAAAGGAGTCGGCATCGAGGTAAAATTCGCCTTTGAACATTTCGGCATAAGCTGTTGCTTCGCGGGGTTCGAAGTAGAAATGACGCAAGCCCAGCCATGCGCCTACGGCGATGACGACGACTAATATTACAATGGAAATACCTTTTTGATTCTTTTCGATAAATTGTTCCGACGAGGAAAGAACTTCGTTCATTTTATCGACTTCGTCCGGAGTGTTTTGTTTTTGTGTCATATTTTTGTCGTTTTTATAGCTTGGTAATTGTTTTGAGCAGACAAAAGTACGCTTTTATCTTTAATAAATAAAAAAATCAGCCTGATTTTTTGCGAGTTTCGGCTGTCGGTAAGGTGGTGGGCGGTATTTTTTGAGAAAGAGAGGTCGGTAAAATGAAAAAGTTTGCGTACGTTTGCAAGGTGTAAAAAAGGTTTTCTTCATGATTCTTTCCCGGTTATCGATTGTCAATTTCAAAAATATAGCGCAAGCCGATTTGGAGTTTTCTTCCGGCTTGAATTGTTTTTTAGGCAATAACGGCATGGGGAAAACCAATTTGCTCGATGCCCTTTATTATCTCTCGTTTTGTAAAAGTTCTATGTCGCTGGCCGACTCGCAGAATATCCGGCACGGTGAGGATTTCTTTATGTTACAGGGTTTTTATTCCTATGACGATGTGTGCGAGGAGATTTATTGCGGAATGAAACGCCGGCAGAAAAAAGTATTCAAGCGGAACAAGAAAGAGTATAGCCGCCTGTCCGATCATATAGGACTGATTCCTTTGGTTATGATTTCTCCGGCCGATTCGGAATTGATACAAGGAGGCAGTGAGGAACGTCGGCGATTTCTCGATTTGGTCATTTCTCAATTCGACAAGGCCTATCTCGATAAGTTGATTCGCTACAACAAAGCGCTGATGCAACGGAATACGTTGTTGAAGCAAGAAATATCCGATCCTGCCATGTATGAGATATGGGAAGAACAGATGGCTCTTGCCGCAGCCGATATTTATCGGGCAAGGAGGCGTTTCCTTGCAGAATTCGTTCCTGTATTTCAGGAATTTTATGAGACGATTTCGGGAGGTAACGAGGAGGTGGGGCTTACTTATGTCTCGCATATCGAGAGGGGTGATTTGCGCGATTTATTGGCCGAAGTGCGTTCTCGCGATCTGATTCTCGGATATACTTCGCGCGGTGTGCATAAAGATGAGTTGGAAATGACTTTGGGGGAATATCCGATGAGACGCATCGGTTCTCAGGGACAGAATAAGACTTTTTTGATCGCCTTGAAGCTGGCACAGTTCGATTACTTGAATAGGAATGGACATACCGTACCGTTGCTTTTGCTCGATGATGTTTTTGACAAACTCGATGCACAACGCATGGAACGTATCATTACTCTTGTTTCGCAAGAGCGTTTCGGACAGATTTTTGTAACCGATACCAATCGGGAATATCTCGATGCCATAGTGCGTCGCACCGGGGGAGATTATCGGTTGTTCAAGGTCGAGAGCGGGGAGTTTTCGATAATAGGAGAATAGAGTTATGCAACGAAAAGATGCTCAGAAATTGAGTGAATTGCTTCCGCAGATTCTGGCCGACCAGCAACTCGACCGCCGTCTCGACGAGACGCAAGCGGCGGTTTTGTGGAAAGAGATTTTCGGTGAAGCGGTTGCCCGCTATACGACGCAGGTATATGTCAGGGCGGGAGTGTTGTATGTCTCTTTATCTTCGGCTGTTTTGCGCAATGAGTTGTTGAGTTGTAAAAAGTCTCTTTTGCATCGACTCAATGAGGAGATGGGGCGGCTTGTGGTAAAAGATATAATACTTCGATGATATGACAGAACAGATGACATTCCGGCATTCGGTGCCTGTACAGTTGAGATTTAACGACCTCGATCCGTTGGGGCATGTCAATAATTCGGTATATTTTACTTTTTACGATTTGGGAAAAGTGAAATATTTTGCAGCCGTGCGGCCTCAGATGATGGAGTTGCGCGAAATAGATTTGGTGATCGCCAATGTGAATGCCAATTTTCTTTTGCCGATTTATTTGCATGAGGAGATCGAAGTCCAGACGACGACACTTTCGATAGGGAACAAAAGCGTGAAACTTTTGCAACGTATCGTCGGTGTGAAAAATGGCGAAGTGAAAGCCGTTTGTGAAACCATACTGGTGGGGTTTGATTTTAAGAGCGGTACGACGAAAGTTATTTCCGATGAATGGCGAAAAGCCATAGAAGCGTATGAAGGACGCTCTTTTTAAAGGATAAGAAAAAGGTCTGTAAACTTCGTTTGCAGACCTTTACTTTTTTCGATGAAATCGCCGTTTTAGCGTTCGTAAGTATCGATGTGGCGTTTCTTTTTTTCTTCCAGTATTTCGTCGATGGCAATGAGTATGCCCGACTCTTCGACGTCTCCGAATTCGTCATTGATAGCTGTCCCGAACATGCGCATCGTCGGAGAAAGGCTCATATAGCTGTTGACCAGCGGGGGAATGTTGAATCCCAACGCGCGTACTTCTTGATTCAATATTTTGTAATCTTCTTTGAAAGAGTTGTTTTCGGGGAATATCCTTTGCAACTCTTCATAATTGCTGTTCGTTTCGAGAGGTGTACGGGGCCACACGAGTTTTTCGGTATCGGCAAAATGCTTGTTGAGGAAATAAAGTATCATGTTGCGCCCTTTTATGGAGAAGGTGGGATACATGGTTACTTTCCCGAAGAAATATTTGATTTGGGGATAGATTACAACGAGGGCGCCTAATCCGTCCCACAAATTATCGAGGGCGAAAAGGCCTTTTGCTCCGGATCGGGTCGATTGGTATTCGAGAGAAACGAATGACCGGCCCAATTCGATGGTGTGCGGCATATATTCCCGAATGAATTTCGGAGAGAAATCGAACATGTGGGAAATGGCGATGATAGGCCGGCCTTCTTTGTCGTATTGCATGTCCTCTCCCAGTATGAAGCGATAGCCGCCCAATATTTCTTTTGCATCGGGATCCCATACGATGAGTTGTTGGCAGGGTTTCTCCATCGTGTCGAACATGTCGATGTCGACTTCTTTCCCGGTTCCTCCGCCGGCCGACCGGAATGCGATTTCCCGCAGACGGCCGATTTCTTGCATGGTATAGGGCGCGTTTTTATAATTGACGACATAGATTTCGTTTCCCCCTTTGTTGGTATGGCGCAGAAAACGCTCCGGTGTGAGCTCTGCCATTATTTTCCCTCTTTCAATGGGGGCAATGATTTCTTTCATATCCGTTTGGGTTTGTTTAGACTGTCTCTGATACTGTAAACTTGTTCTTTGACATATTGCGCCCATTCCATGCGTGTTTTGGAGTTGTCGAAAGTTTGCCAGGGAATGGGTTTGCCAAAGTGTATAGTAAATGTTTTCTTTTCGCTTTTGAACATTTCGTCGGGCAGATAAATCAATTCGATGTTGAATTTCAGACCCAAACGTTTTCTCCATCGGGCGAAGCGATAGAAGAAGCTCGAATTATAACCCTCGAACCATACGGGAATCACATCTCGTTGATATTGTACGCTTTTGGCAATGAAGGCTTTGTTCCATGTGAGGTCGCATATCTCTTTCCCCTGTCTTCGGGATACGAGTCCGGCAGGGAAAACGGCCATTTGTCCGTTTCCTTCGTAGGCTCGCCCGAGGGCGTCGGCCTTGTCCTTGTCTTGTTTCCCGTATTTATTGATGGGGAGAAAATTGTCCGATAAAGGCTCTATCGCCATCAGCAGGTCGTTGACGACAAATTTTATATCTTTGTTGTAGCGACGGCCCAAGACCGAGATGAGTGCTACGCCGTCGAGACCGCCCAGTGGGTGATTTGATGCAAAAATGAAACGGCCTTTTGAGGGGATATTTTTTTCTCCGTCGAGACGTAAAGTGATGTCGAGATATTCCAATAATGTTTCGGCGAAATCTATACCCCGCACGTCGGGGTATGCTTTTAAGAAACGGTTGATGCGGTCTTGTTGAATGGTGCGTTTGATGAAGTTGAAAACAAATCCGGGAATCTTTTTGAATAACCTCGGCGATTTTTGTTTTACAACTTCCTCTACATCAACCTGTAATATCTTTTTTTCTGTCATCGTTCTTGTGCAAAAACGGACAAAGATAGTGATTCTTTACAGAAAAGGACTTTTTTAATTAAGAAAAATGTGTTTTGCATAGCTCTCGGTCTGCTCCTTTTACTCCTTGATATCCAGAAAACAACCGATTGAAGTTGCTCAAAAATTGTTGAAAAAAAAATGAAAAATATGATGTATGTCCGTGTTTTTCTTACTATTTTTACCCGCTAAAACAAGTACTCGAACAAACTGATGCAATCTTCTGTCTATCATATACCTGCATTGCTTGATGCTTGTATGGCAGGGTTGGCTGTGCAACCCGACGGGACATATGTCGACGTTACGTTTGGCGGTGGCGGCCATTCGCGGGCCATATTAGAACGACTTGGCGATAAAGGGCGTCTTTATGCTTTTGATCAAGACGAAGACGCTTGTGTCAATCGCATCGAGGATAACCGTTTTACGTTTGTGCGGAGCAATTTCCGTTTTCTTAAGAATTTCATGCGTTATTACGATGTGGATTCTATCGATGGATTGTTGGCCGATTTGGGAGTGTCGTTTCATCACTTCGATGCTTCGGAAAGGGGGTTTTCTTTCCGTTTCGACGGTGCGCTGGATATGCGTATGAATCGTCGGGCTCGAACAACGGCAGCCGATATCATTGAAAGTTATACGCAAGAACAGTTGTCCGATATTTTTTATCTTTATGGGGAGTTGCGTTCGGCCCGAAAAATTGCCGGTGCTGTGGTTTCTGCCCGCAGAGTGCAAAAAATCGATACGACGACCCGTTTGGTCGAGGTCGTGTCGCCTTATATCGACAAACGGCAGGAGAAAAAAGAATTGGCGCAGTTGTTTCAGGCATTGCGCATCGAGGTCAATCAAGAGATGGAAGCTTTGCGTCGCATGCTGTTGTCGGCATGTGAGTTGGTGCGGCCTGGTGGTCGGATAGCGATTCTTACCTATCATTCGCTTGAAGATCGCTTAGTGAAAAATTTTTTTAAGACCGGCAATTTCGAAGGTCGTGTCGAAAAAGATTTTTTCGGTCGGATAGAATCCCCGTTAAGACCGGTCAATAACAAGGTGATAGTACCCGATGATGATGAGGTGATTCGCAATCCTAGGGCGCGCAGCGCAAAACTTCGTATAGCCGAAAAATTGTGAAGGAGATGTTGATGGACGATAGCAAAGAGGAAAAGGATAAGATGAGCGCTCCCGGTGAAGCGGCGGTTCCCGAGTATTCGACGCGGATCGCTCTTTTCCTGAAAGAGCTTTTCGAGGGAGAAATCGTGTCGTTCGATTTTTTCTATCGGAAGTGGAAAGCGTGTCTTATTTTGCTTATACTCTTGTTCTGTTATATCGGTAATCGTTATAGCTGCCATAGAAAAATGGCCGAAATCGAACGGTTACGCACCAAAGAAACCGAATTGCGGTACGAGGCGACCACTTTATCGTCGGAGTTGACGGGGGTGAGCCGTCCTTCTCAGATAGAAAAACTGTTTGAAGAAAAAGGCATCGATATACATGCTGCCAAAACCCCTTCATATAAATTAAAGCGAAAGAAATATGAAGAGTAAAGGTCTGCATTTTCGCTATTTGCTTATTGTGCTGGTTATCGCCGTGATATGTCTAGCGATACTTTTTAAGATGTCGCGCACGATATTTGTCGAGAGAGAAAAGTGGCAAGCCAAGGCAGAGAAGCCTCTTTATGATACGGTTCCTGTTTTGGCGGCAAGAGGAAATATTTTGGCGGCAGACGGTCGTTTGTTGGCGACGACGATGCCCCGATATACCATGTATATGGATTTTGCGGCCGATGGTTTCAATCGGGATACATTCAACCGTTACCTCGACCCGCTTTGCCGGGCTTTGGCACAGATGCCCGGAGATCGTACGGCCGAAGGATATAAAGCTCATTTGCGGCAGGGTTTGACTCATAAACACCGTCGGCATTATCGACTTTCTTATGCTCGTCTTTCTTACGTGCAGATGAAAGAGATACTGGAATATCCTTTCTTCAATCAGAAAAATTCCAATAAAAGCGGTCTCGTTTTTGAAGAGTTATTGAGCCGGGAACGACCGTTCGGATTGTTGGCTACCAGTACGGTAGGCAGTGTATATGCCGGTATGGTGAATGGCGAGGGGCGAGGCGGTGCGTCGGGGATAGAGTTGTCTTGCGACTCTTTGTTGCGTGGAATAAACGGAAAAAGGGTTAGGCAGAGGGTTCAGTGGCAATGGGTGGAGGAGATACTCAGTAAACCGGTTGCGGGAAAAGATATTCTTACGACTATCGATGTCGATATACAGGATATGGCCGAGTCGGCTTTGTTGGAGAAATTGCAAGAGACGCAAGCCGATTACGGCGTGGCGGTAATTATGGAGGTCGAGACGGGAGCTATACGTGCGATTGCCAATCTCGATCGTCAGTCCGACGGGTCGTACAAAGAAGGAGTGAATCATGCCGTGAGCGATTTGGTCGAACCCGGATCGACATTTAAAACCGCTTCGATGATGGTTGCCTTAGATGCAGGTGTCGTGCGTCCCGATGATATTTTTTATGGAGAAAAAGGAAAATTCGTATATGCTGGGCAATCCATGTATGACCACAATTACCGGAAAGGGGGGTATACCGATATTACGGCTGCTCAGGCTATATGGTATTCGTCCAATATTGGTATCTCCAAAATTGTATTGAAAGGATTTGAAAAAGACCCCAAAAAGTTTGTCGACGGTCTTTATGAGATAGGCTTGAATAAAGCGGTCGATTTGGATATTCCGGGTGCATTGGCTCCGGTCATCAAATATCCGGTAACGGCCGATGGCAAGTCCAATCCCGCATGGTCGAAGTTGTCGCTGCCGTGGATGAGTTTCGGTTATGAAGTATCTATTCCGCCTATTTATACGCTGATGTTTTATAACGGTATCGCCAACGGCGGTAAGATGATAAAACCGTATATAATAGCCGGGATAAGTGAAAATGGAGATTTAATAGAAGAATTTGAGACCGAGGTGATTACAAAGCAGATGTGTAAATCGCGAACATTGACGGAAATACAACAGATGCTTGTCGATGTGGTACAACAGGGTACGGCTCACGGTCGCAAGGCGGTCAGTTCGGATTATGTGCAGATAGCCGGAAAAACAGGTACGGCTCAAATTCATCAGGGAAAAGCCGGATACAAAGGAAATATAGTACGCCATCGGGTTTCGTTTTGCGGATATTTCCCGGCTGAGAATCCTAAATATTCGGGTATTGTTGTCGTATCGGCTCCGCGGGTAGGTTATCCGTCGGGTGGTACGATGCCGGGTGCAGTGCTCCGTACTGTTGCGGAAGAGATGTATGCCCGGGGATTTTTGCCCGGAGAGGGAACGGTTTCCCGGGATACGGTATTTGCTAAGATGCCGGCCATAAAGAAAGGCAACCTCGAAAATACGACATACGTGTGCCGACATCTTTCTTTGCCTTATACTTCACCCGAATCGGTCGGTGGTGGTGAAGAATGGGTATCGGTCAAGTCTAAGGATTATACGATTGCTATGGACCGTATCGAACCCAATCGTTATACAGTCCCTTCGGTCGTAGGAATGGGTGCACGCGATGCCATTTATCTTCTGGAAAAGGTGGGATTGCGGGTTTCTGTCGAGGGGCGCGGAAAAGTCGTGCGCCAATCTATTCCTGTGGGACGTCGTGTTTCCCGGGGCGAAAGAATAACCATCGTATTGAAGTAAAATTGTGAGTATGCAACTGAGTGATCTTATTGGGAAGTTGAATGTAGCAAAAGTCGTAGGAAATGACTGTATCGAAATAACTTCGGTCGAGGCCGATTCGCGTCGTGTGGCCGAAGGATCATTGTTCGTTGCCGTGCGCGGCGTTTCGGTCGACGGACATACTTTTATCGCGAAAGCCGAAGCGCAGGGAGCTTCGGCTGTGGTGTGTGAGGAATTACCCGACGAGTTGTCGCCTCGGGTAACGTATGTCGTAACTCCCGAAAGCCGTGAAGCTTTGGGTTTGTTGGCATCGGCGTGGTATGGCGAGCCTTCACGCCAGCTTACTTTGGTAGGTGTTACCGGGACAAACGGCAAGACGACTATTGCCACGTTGTTGTATGAAATGTTTCGCTTTTTCGGGGAGAAAGTAGGGCTTTTATCGACTGTCTGCAATTATGTCGATGATCGGGCCGTACCTACCGATCACACTACGCCCGACCCATTGACTCTTCATCGCCTGTTGCGGGAAATGGTCGATGCCGGTTGCCGTTATGCGTTTATGGAGGTCAGCTCTCATTCGGTCGACCAGCGCCGTATTGCCGGGCTTGAATTTGCCGGAGGTATCTTTACCAATCTTACCCGGGATCATCTCGATTATCATAAGACCGTACAGGCATATCTCAAAGCGAAAAAAAGATTTTTCGACGACCTACCCGAAGATGCATTTGCATTGACAAATGCCGATGAAAAAAATGGGACGGTGATGTTGCAAAATACTCGTGCCGAGAAACATACTTATGCATTGAATACGTTGGCCGATTACAAGGGACGTATCATCGAGAGCCGTCTCGACGGTACAACGCTCGAAGTAAACGGGCGTGAAGTGGAAGTGCAGTTCGTGGGTAAATTCAATGCCTATAATTTATTGGCGGTATATGGCGCAACATGTCTTTTGGGAGAAGATCCCGAGAAGGCCTTGATCAACCTTAGCCGGCTTGTACCGGTCTCGGGGCGTTTCCAGACGCTGCATGCCCCGCAAAAATATACGGCAATTATCGATTACGCCCATACGCCCGACGCTCTTACCAATGTCCTTACTTCGATACGCGAAGTCGTGGGGCGTAAGGGGCATATTATCACCGTTGTAGGGGCCGGCGGGAACCGTGATAAAGGAAAACGCCCGCTCATGGCGCAAGAAGCCGCGAAGTGGAGCGATAAGGTAATACTGACTTCCGACAATCCCCGTTTTGAAAAGCCGCAGGATATTCTCGAAGATATGATTGCCGGGCTCGATGCTGTTCAACGCCGCAAAACATTGACGATTGCCGACCGCCGGGAAGCGATTCGTATCGCAACACAGTTTGCCCAACCCGGCGACGTGGTGCTCATTGCCGGGAAAGGACATGAAGATTATCAGGAAATAGAAGGTGTAAAACATCACTTCAACGACAGGGAAGAGGTGGAACGTATATTTAACGAGTAATTAAGGAAGAAATGTTATATCCGTTATTTCAGTTTTTCGACGAGTTGGATATTCCCGGGACGGGAGTATTCCGTTATATCTCTTTCCGTTCGAGTATGGCGCTTATTTTATCGCTGTTTATTTCTACGATTATAGGTCGGCGCATCATATCCCGGTTGCAATGTATGCAGATCGGCGAAATTGTACGGAATCTCGGGCTCGAAGGGCAGATGAGCAAAAAGGGAACTCCCACGATGGGGGGAATTATCATCATAATTTCCATTCTTATTCCCTGTTTGTTGGTGGGCCGTCTCGATAATATTTATATGATTTTGATGCTCGTTACGACTGTTTGGATGGGAGCTATCGGTTTCCTCGACGACTACATGAAGCTCAAACATCATAACAAGGAGGGGCTTCACGGCCGATTCAAAATTTTCGGACAAGTCGGTTTGGGACTTATCGTCGGGCTGACGCTCTATTTGAGCCCCGATACGGTGGTTCGTGAAAATGTTACCGTCCAGAAAGACGATACCGCCGAGATACAATATCTTCCCGAGAATATCAAGTCGACACAGACGACGATCCCTTTTGTGAAAAATAATAACTTCGATTATGCCGACCTTGTTCCGTTTTTGGGAGAACATGCACAGACCGCCGGCTGGATTATTTTCATATTGGTAACGATTTTTGTCGTAACGGCAGTATCGAACGGAGCGAACCTTACCGATGGGCTCGATGGCCTTGCAACGGGTTCGTCAGCCATTATCGGGGTGGCATTGGCTATTATGGCCTATCTGTCGGGGCATATCGCTTATGCTTCATACCTCAATATCATGTATATACCCGGGAGCGAAGAACTTGTTGTCTTTTCGTGTGCATTTATCGGTGCGACGATCGGATTTCTTTGGTATAATGCTTTCCCAGCCCAGGTGTTTATGGGCGATACCGGCAGCCTTACTATCGGTGGTATCATCGGGGTGTTTGCCGTGCTGATACATAAGGAATTGCTTACTCCGCTCTTATGCGGGATATTCCTTATCGAAAGCATTTCCGTGATTATGCAAGTATCTTATTTCAAATATACCAAGCGTCGTTACGGCGAAGGTCGCCGGCTTTTCAAAATGGCTCCGTTACATCACCATTTCCAAAAAGCCGGTGATAGTGTCGAAGCTTTATGGAAAAAACCGTTCGCACCGATACCCGAATCGAAAATTGTGGTTCGCTTTTGGATCGTCGGTATTATTTTGGCCGTATTGACATTGGTAACGTTGAAAACTCGATAAGGAGGTAAATATGAGTAAACGTATTGTCGTATTGGGAGCCGGTGAGAGTGGAGCCGGCGCAGCTGTTTTGGCGAAAGTCAAAGGTTTCGATGTCTTTGTCTCGGATATGTCGGGAATAAAAGATGTCTATAAAAAGCAACTCGATGATTACGGGATCGAATGGGAAGAAGGCCGTCATACGGCCGAGAAGATTCTTAATGCCGATGAAGTGGTGAAGAGTCCCGGTATACCCGAGAGCGCACCTATGATACAGGCGTTGAAAAAACAAGGAACACCTGTTGTTTCGGAAATAGAATTTGCCGGTCGCTATACCGATGCTCGAATGATTTGCATTACCGGCAGCAACGGGAAGACTACCACGACGCTTCTTACGTATCATATATTGAAAAAAGCCGGCCTCAACGTAGGTCTGGCCGGGAATGTGGGAAAGAGCCTCGCCTTGCAGGTGGCGACCGAACATTATGATTATTATGTGATCGAATTGAGCAGTTTCCAGCTCGACAACATGTATCGTTTCAAAGCCGATATTGCCGTGCTGCTGAATATTACGCCCGATCATCTCGACCGTTATGGATACGATATGCAGAACTATGTTGATGCGAAATTCAGAATTATCCAGAATCAGACCGAGAACGATGCGTTTATTTTTTGGAACGATGATCCTATCATAACAAAGGAGTTATCGAAATACTCGCTCAAAGCCCGTCTTTATCCCTTTGCCGAAACACATGAGGAAGGAACGAGAGCTTATGTCGAGGACGACCGCCTTTGTATCGAAACTCCGGGAGAGATGTTCGATATGAAAGAAAAGGAACTCTCTTTACCGGGGCGGCATAATCTGTATAATTCGATGGCTGCCGGTATATCGGCCCGTATTCTCGAAATCCGGAAAGATAAGGTACGTGAGGCTTTGTCCGATTTTAAAGGTGTCGAACACCGTCTCGAAAAAGTGGCCGATGTGCGGGGGGTGTCGTTTATCAATGATTCCAAAGCGACCAATGTCAATTCGTGCTGGTATGCATTGGAGAGTATGACTACGCCTGTGGTGCTGATTCTTGGCGGAAAAGATAAGGGCAACGATTACACCGAAATCGAGTCACTTGTCAAGGAGAAAGTCAAGGCCATTGTATGTATGGGAGTAGACAATCGTAAACTGCATGATTTCTTTGATGGAAAAGTCGAGATGGCCGGTGATGCATTATCGATGAGTGAAGCCGTAGAGAAAGCTTTTGCCGCAGCACAGCCCGGCGATACGGTGTTGCTCTCGCCGTGTTGTGCGAGCTTTGACCTGTTCAAGAGTTATGAGGACCGTGGACGGCAATTCAAGGAATGCGTGCGCAGTTTATAATCGGGTTCTGTAAAGGGAGTGTGCGTGATGAGTGAAAATAATACGATATTCAAAGGCGATCGATATCTGTGGGGAGTATACTTTTTGTTATGTCTCATTTCTATCGTGGAAGTGTACAGTTCGTCGAGTTTCCTGACTCGTCGTGGCGGCGACTTTTTGGGTCCGGCCATGCGACAGATCTCTTTTGTATTGGCCGGTACGGCGTTGGTAGTCATTATGCACAATCTGCATTACAAGTGGTGTAAGTTGTTGATGGCGTTTTTGGTGCCTTTATCGCTTGTTCTTATGCTTTGGGTCGACATTTTCGGCTCGAATGTGAATGATGCCAGCCGTTGGCTGAATATTTTCGGTGTATCGATTCAACCGTCGGAGTTGGCTAAACTGGCTACGATTATTACGTTGGCGTTTATATTAGCGAAATTCCGGTCGAAGGAGACGGGAAATGTAACCTCCGGGGCTTTCAAATGGAGTCTTATCGTGGCGGGCGTTTTCTGTTTTCTCATTGTTGTCGATAACTTTTCGACGGCGGCGTTGCTGGGCCTTGTCAGTTTTTGCATGATGATGGTGGCCGGAGTAGAGACGAAAAAGTTGTTGACGCTGGTCGCCGTTGCTGTCGTAGCGTTGGCTATACTTATACCGGTCTCGGTCGAGATATATGAGTATGAGAAGCGGGAAAAAGAACCGTTTCCGTTTCTCGGGGCCTCGCGTTTGTCGACGGTGGGCGGACGTACGGTGCGGTTTGTCGAGAATTTTGGCAAGCCGGCGTATGAAGAGCCTATCGGCAAAGACAATTATCAACCGCAACATGCTTATATGGCGGTGGCCAACGGCGGAGTTTTTGGCGTATTCTTGGGGAACAGTCGGGAAAGAGATTTTCTGCCGCAGGCTTTTTCCGATTTCATCTATGCCATTATTATTGAAGAAATGGGTTTGGTCGGCGGTATTGTCATCATGTTGCTTTATATGTCGATGCTTTTGCGGGCGGGTGTTATCGCCCGACGGTGCGATAAAGCTTACCCGGCTTTTCTCATTACGGGATTGGCCATGATGATCGCTTTTCAGGCGTTGATCAATATGGGCGTGTCGGTGGGGCTTTTCCCTGTTACGGGGCAGACACTTCCGCTGGTAAGTCGTGGCGGTACGTCGTTCCTTATTACGAGTGCGTATTTCGGCATTATGCTTAGCGTAAGCCGTTTTGCCAAACAGTCGGGGAAAAATGAAAATGTAGAAGAACCTCTTGTGGAGGAGAACGGAGATATTTCCGCTCCTAATCCTGCGCAGATGTAAGAGATAAATAAAGAATAAGTCATGTCAGATCAAATAAGAATGTTGGTAAGCGGCGGCGGAACCGGTGGACATATATTCCCGGCTGTATCGATCGCCAATGCCGTAAAAGAAAAGTGCCCTCGGGCCGAAATCCTTTTTGTCGGAGCCGAAGATCGAATGGAAATGGAGAAAGTCCCGGCAGCCGGATATAAGATCGTCGGGCTTCCTATCAGTGGTTTTTCCCGCAGGCATGTGTGGAAAAACTTTCGCGTATTGTATCGCCTTGTGAAAAGTATCGGACGGGCACGTGCGATTGTGAAGACGTTCCGTCCCGATATTGCTGTGGGCGTCGGTGGCTATGCCAGTGGACCCACGTTGTGGGCGGCAGCCCGTCGTGGTGTTCCCACCCTTATACAGGAACAGAATTCTTATGCCGGCGTAACCAATAAACTTTTGGCTTCGAAAGCGGTGAAGATCTGTGTTGCTTACGAGAATATGGAGCGATTTTTCCCGAAAGAGCGTATCGTTCTGACCGGAAATCCCGTGCGGCAATCGTTACAGGATATTTCGTGTACACGGGAAGAAGCCATAACCTTTTTCGGCCTCGACCCGAAGAAAAAGACGGTTCTGGTCGTAGGTGGAAGTTTGGGTGCACGTACTATCAATCAAAGTGTTATTTCCGCCCTCGATCGTATTCCCGGTGATGAGGTACAGCTTATCTGGCAGAGCGGGAAATATTATGAGGAAAGCGTGAAAGCAGCTCTTGCCGGCAAAGATTACGATTATGTCGTGCAAATGCCGTTCATCACCCGCATGGATATGGCCTACAAGGCGGCCGATTTGGTTATATCCCGAGCCGGAGCCGGTTCTATTTCGGAACTCTGCCTGTTGGGAAAACCGGCTCTTTTGGTCCCTTCTCCCAATGTGGCGGAAGATCACCAGACGAAAAACGCGATGGCACTCTCGGAAAAAGGGGCGGCTTTGCTTATCCCCGATAGCGAGGCTGTTGCCCGTCTCATCGATACGGCGATGGACATTGTACGGAACGATGTTTTGCTTGAAAAAATGCAGCAGCGTATTCTTTCGTTGGCGCAACGTGATTCGGCGGCCCGTATCGCCGATATTATTCTTGAAATCGTAGCGGAGAAAAAATCGAAATGAAAACCTTGACAGCATATACATCTATTTATTTTATCGGTGCAGGAGGTATAGGTATGAGTGCACTCGTGCGCTATTGTTTGGCAAAAGGATATACTGTTGCCGGTTATGACAAGACCCGTTCGGTATTGACCGAGGCTCTTGAAAAGGAAGGCGCGGAATTGTTTTACGATGAGTCGGCCGATTTGATACCTGCTTCGTTTCGAGATCCCGGACATACACTGGTCGTTTATACTCCGGCCGTGCCCGATACACATGATGGCCTTGTATATTTTAGAGACCACGCATTTACCGTGGTAAAACGGGCGGAATTGTTGGGTCTTATCACTCGTGAGAGCCGGGGTCTTTGTGTTGCGGGGACGCATGGAAAAACGACGACATCGAGTATGACGGCGCATATTTTGGCACAATCGTCGGTCGGTTGCAGTGCGTTTCTCGGCGGTATATTGAAGAATTACGACAGTAACCTGATACTCTCCGATAAGAGCGATTTGGTCGTTGTCGAAGCCGATGAGTACGACCGTTCGTTTCATCACTTGCGACCGTATATGGCGGTGATAACAGCGACCGATGCCGACCATCTCGACATCTACGGGACGTATGAAGCCTATCTCGAAAGTTTCCGGCATTTTACTTCGTTGATACGTCCCGAGGGCGTATTGATCGTAAAAAAAGGATTGCCTTTGTGTCCCGAGTTGGCCGAAGGGGTGCGGTTGTATACCTATTCGCTCAATGACGGCGGAGATTTTTACGCCCGAAATATCCGTATGGGAAACGGTAAGATTCTTTTCGATTGGGTTTATCCCGGAGGAGTCGTTTCCGACATCGATTTGGGCGTTCCTGTGCGGGTGAATATCGAAAACGGGGTCGCTGCGATGGCTCTTGCGTGGCTCAATGGGGCTGCACCCGAAGAGATGCGTCGGGCCATGAAAACTTTTGCAGGGGCGCGTCGGCGTTTCGATTTCTGGATACGCGAAGGCAAGACGGTTCTGGTCGATGATTACGCACACCATCCCGATGAGATAAAAGCCAGTATTTCGTCTCTGCGGGCATTGTATGCCGGTAAAAAGATTTCGGTCGTATTCCAGCCCCACCTATATAGTCGGACACGGGATTTCTGCGATGAATTCGCTGCGGCACTTTCATTGGCCGATGAATTACTTCTGCTCGATATATATCCGGCGCGGGAGCAGCCTATACCGGGAGTTACTTCCCGGATTATTTTCGATAAGGTAAAATGTGAGAGGAAAGAGCTTTGTTCCAAAGAAAAGTTGCTCGAAACGATAAAAGAACGTAACTTTGAAGTCCTTATAACGTTGGGCGCAGGAGATATCGACCGCCTTTTGCCAGCGATAAAAGATGAGATACTTGCGAAATGAAACGCTTCTTTACTTACATATTGGCCTTGTTTCTTCCCGTTTACCTGCTGGTTTCGCTGGTATGGGGAGATTCCGTGGCTCGTAATCGTCCATGTAAGGGGTTGTGTGTAACGGTCGTGGATAGTGCGCAGGCGCAATATGTCTCGGCCGATGAGATACGGACTTATCTTGAAAAGTATGTTCCGACGGATAAAAAAACTATTTTAGCAGAAATAAATACTGAGGAGATGGAGGCTCTCCTGTCGGAGAATCGGCTTGTCGAGGAGGTACGGTGCTATAAAACGCCGTCGGGACTATTGCGGGTGGATATTTCCCAACGAGTACCTATTTTGCGAGTGTTGGGCGATAGTGTAGCCTATTTTCTCGATGAACACGGCGAAATGATGCCGGCTGGATTGCCCGAGGCCGTTTCTGTTCCGGTGGCTACCGGCCATATATCATCGGCTTATGCGCGGGAAGCCCTTTATCCCTTTGCCTGTTTTTTACGGGAAAATGCTTTTTGGCAGGCACAGGTCGAACAGATTTATGTCGATGACCGGCAGAATGTGGAGTTGATTCCCCGGGTGGGAGACCATCGTATCTTGCTGGGAGAGCTTACGGCCTATGAAGAGAAATTGGATAATTTGCGGTGTTTATATGAACAAGCTCTGTCGGAGTGCGGTTGGAACAAATACCATACCATCAATCTCAAATATAAAGACCAAGTGGTGTGTACACGCCGAAAATAGAATAGGAGAAAATGGATATGCAGGACGAAAAAAGATACATTGTAGCGGTCGATTTGGGTTCCTCTCATATTACTGGAGCTGTCGGCCATCGCGATGACGACGGCCGGTTTACGGTCGATGCGGTAGAAATCGGGGAGAGTAAGGACGGTATCAAACGGGGACGGGTCATCAATGTCTCTGATGTCGCGCTTAAACTCTCGCAAATATTCCGCCGTCTCGAAGCCCGTATTTCGCCGAGTAAAATATCAAAAGTATATGTAGGTGTGAGCGGACAATCGATACGTTCGATTGAATTCCCTGTGGTGCGGACGATTTCTTCCGAATCTCCTATCGACGACTCTCTGCTTGCCGAGCTTGAAGCCGAGGCACGCGATCGGATATTGGAGAATAATTTGGTCGTTTTCGATGTGATTCCCGGGGAATGCCGGGTCGATGGCCGGGCCACCGAGAAACCGTGTGGCCAGTATGGCTCTGAAATACGTGTCTCGTATCGTCTTATTGTAGGGAACGAGATTCATAAACGGAATATCGATCGGGTTTTCGAGCAAGCCAAAATGCCTATTGCCGGATATATCTGTACGGCTAATGCGGCGGCAGTGGCTGTTCTTTCCGAAGAAGAACGCCGGCAAGGTTGCGCTTTGCTCGATTGCGGAGCCGAGACAACAACCCTTTCGTTGTATAAAGACGGGTATTTTGCATCCATGATAACCATTCCGTTGGGAGGAAACAATATTACTCGGGATATATGCTCTTTGCATGTGAAAGAGTCGGAGGCCGAGTCGATAAAGAAGGCTTATCAACCCCAGATCGACGGAACGATTACGGTAGATTGGGGTATGAAGGATTATTATTTCGATTTTACCGCCGAGAAAATTGAGGAGGTGATAATGGCCCGTTTGGGAGAGATTATCGCCAATGTCAAAGCGCAGCTTCTTGGTTCGGGGTATATGCGTTCCCTGACGTCGGGCATCACGCTTATTGGCGGAGGGGCTTCGATGAAAGGCTTGAAAACGTTGTTGGCAAAGGAAACCGATCTCGATGTGTGCCGGGGTACGCTTTTAGGCGTTTCGTTGGTTCCGGGAATCAACGGTGTCGCTTCGGTACAGGTCATAGGCTTGTTGCTGATGGGAAAAGAGATATGTGCGGCGCCGCCTGTCGTCGAGAAAAAAGAAGAAATTCCTGCTCCCGAGAAAGAACCTCAACTTCCGCCTCAGCCGGAACCGCCGACTTCGGGTACTAAATCATCGAAATCTCCGATATGGAAAACGATTTGGGATACGATGAAAGAGGAAATGGATAAAGAAAATTAACCGAAAACACCTTGCTTATGGACGAATATAATGATAAACCGCAGTTCGATGTTGTCGAACGTTCGGAATTGCCGGCCATCATCAAAGTGATAGGTGTCGGTGGCGGTGGCGGAAACGCTGTCGAGAATATGTTCAAGACGGGTATAAAAGATGTAACTTTTGTCCTGTGTAATACCGACAAGCAGGCCATGCGCGGAACGAAAATTCCCCGTACGCTTCTTCTCGGGCCGGGCCGCGGAGCCGGGGGTGATCCTCTTGTAGCCCGGCAGTTGGCCGAAGAGAGTGTCGAACGCATCAAAGAGTTGCTCGACGATGATACCGATATGGTGTTTATTACGGCCGGTATGGGTGGCGGTACCGGTACAGGGGCTTCTCCTGTCATTGCCGGGGTTGCACGTAGTCTGGGTATTCTCACGGTGGGTATCGTTTCTATCCCGTTTGCATGGGAAGCCGAATTCAAAATCAGGCAGGCTTTGGACGGTGTGGAAGATTTACGCAAGAATGTCGATGCGCTTTTGGTCATCAACAATGAAAACTTGCGTAAGGTCTACCCTGATTTGACGTGGCTCAATGGTTTTAAAAAGGCCGACGAGACATTGACCGTAGCCGCAAAGAGTATCGCCGAACTGATCACCGTGAAAGGGTATATCAATCTCGACTTTGCCGATGTGCGCCGTACCCTCGAAAACGGTGGGGTAGCTGTGATGAGCAGTGGCTTTGGCGAGGGAGAACATCGTATCACCAAGGCGATCGAAGATGCTTTGCATTCGCCTTTATTGGCGGCCGATAATCTTTATAAGGCCAAACGCATACTCATCAATCTTTATTTGAGTTCCAGCGCCGATGATCAGGTCGTTATGGACGAATTTAAGGAGCTGAACGAGTTTATGGCGCGTTTCGACGGAGTAAAGACTATATCGGGTATTACCATCGACGATACGCTCGAAGGAAAAGTAAAAGTTACGATTCTGGCTTCGGATTTCGGAGACGGGGTGATGGATATGGGCAATGCTTATCCCGGTGATAAGGAGTATGTGATCCTTACGGTTGCGCAGATGGACGATAATGCCGTGTTGGAGAAAATCGATCGTACTCCGGCTTACGACCGCCCCGGAGATTTTTCCAAACAACTTTTGCGCCATATCCCCGGAGAGACGAATGCCGAAGATGTGAATTACAACGGCAATGGAGTGATACTTTTTGATAAGACCGAATAGAAAATTTAAAAACGAAAAAATATGAGTTTATTTGACCAAATCAGTAATGATATCAAAGCCGCCATGCTGGCACGCGACAAACAGCGTCTCGAAGCCCTGCGCGGTATAAAAAAAGAGTTTATAGAAGCCAAAACAGCCAAAGGTTCCGACGGGGAGTTGCATGACGATGTTGCTTTGAAGATTTTGTCGAAGATGGCCAAACAGCGCCGGGAGAGTGCCCAGATCTATACCGAACAGAATCGTCCCGATCTGGCAGAACTCGAGCTTGCCGAAGCGGCTGTTATCGAGTCGTATCTCCCTCAGCCCATGTCGGAGGCCGAACTCGAAGAGGCGATAAAGGCGATTATTGCCGAGGTAGGGGCCACATCGGTCAAAGAGATGGGTAAGGTTATGGGCGCAGCTTCCAAAAAGTTGGCGGGGAAAGCCGACGGAAAAGCTATTTCGGAAAAAGTAAAGGCTTTGTTGTCTTGATGTGTAGAAAATATGTTTATTATAAAATTGTAGATTATGCTTACACTTGCCGCAATTAAAGAGAATCCCGAAGAGATTATTCGGAAGCTGGCAAAAAAACATTTCGACGGCCGCGAGGTGATTGCCAAAGTTTTGGATTTGGATAAGGTGCGTCGTTCTTCGCAAATGGAGCTGGATAGTCGTCTCTCCGAGCTGAAAGGCCTTTCGGCTCAGGTCGGCAAACTCATGAAAGAGGGAAAGAGTGATGAGGCCGAGGCCGTGAAGATGAAAGTCGCCGAAATGAAAGAGGCGAACAAGAAACTCGAAGAAGATATGGCTGCCGCAGAGGCCGGGATTACCGAGATACTTCTTTCTGTGCCTAATACGCCGTGCGATATGGTTCCCGAGGGTCGCACGGCCGAAGATAATGTCGTGGAGCGTTCGGGTGGCGTAATGCCCGACCTGCCGGCCGATGCCCTTCCTCATTGGGATTTGGCTCGCAAATACGACCTTATTGATTTTGAACTGGGTGTGAAAATCACCGGTGCAGGCTTTCCCGTATATAAAGGTAAAGGAGCCCGTTTGCAGCGTGCGCTCATCAGCTTTTTCCTCGATAGTGCCCGGGAAGCCGGTTATCTCGAAGTGCAACCTCCTTATGTGGTAAATGCGGCTTCGGGCTATGGAACGGGGCAACTTCCCGATAAAGAGGGCCAGATGTATCATTGTAACGAAGATGATCTCTATCTGATTCCTACTGCCGAAGTGCCGGTAACCAACCTTTACCGAGATGTCATTCTCGATGAAGCTCAACTTCCCATTCGTAATACGGCCTATTCGGCATGTTTCCGTCGTGAAGCCGGTTCTTACGGAAAAGATGTGCGAGGGCTTAACCGCCTTCACCAGTTCGACAAAGTCGAGATCGTACAGATACAGCACCCCGACCATTCTTACGAATCGCTCAAAGAAATGGTCGATTATGTCCAGACGCTGGTGGAGCGTCTCGAATTGCCGTGGCATATTTTGCGCCTTTGCGGTGGAGATATGAGTTTTACTTCGGCGATCACATTCGATTTCGAAGTTTATTCGGCAGCCCAGAAACGTTGGCTCGAAGTGAGCTCCGTGTCCAATTTTGAGAGCTATCAAGCCAATCGTCTCAAATGTCGTTTCCGTGGAGCCGATAAAAAGATCCGTTTGGTACACACGCTCAACGGCAGTGCGTTGGCATTGCCCCGTATCGTAGCAGCCTTGCTCGAGAATAACCAGACGCCTGAGGGTATACGCATACCGAAGGTTTTGGTTCCTTATACGGGATTTGATATGATTGATTAGTCTTGTGAGAATATATCGATGTTTGGAAAGAGAGCTTCGGCTCTCTTTTTTTGTTGACGGGAATAAGAAAAGACGGATTTTTCTTGTTCCGTCTTGAAAAAAATATTAAATTGCAATTAAGTATCATCAGACTTTTTTATTATGAAGACGACCGCAAAACGAATCGTTATCATGGGGGCTACTTCGGGTATAGGAATGGAGATAGCCAAATTGTGTATTGCTGCCGGTTGGCGGGTGGGAATTGCCGGTCGTCGGGCCGAGCCGCTCGAGAAACTCCGTATGTCTGCTCCGTCTCAGGTCGTGGCGGGTTGTATCGACATTACACGTGAATCTTCTGCGACTGAGTTGATACGATTGGTTGAAAAATTGGGCGGTATGGATATATATTGCCATGTATCGGGTATCGGAGCGCAAAACCCGACTCTCGATCCCGCTGTCGAGTTGCGGACGATGGAGACCAATGTCATGGGGTTTACCCGCATGATAACGGCTGCGTATAATTACTTTGCCCGGCAGGGCAGCGGTCATATTGCCGTGATTACGTCTATCGCCGGGACTAAGGGATTGGGTACTGCGACTGCCTATTCGGCGTCGAAACGAATGCAGAATACCTACCTCGATGCCCTTTCCCAATTATCGCATATGCGGAAATTGAAAATTGCTTTCACCGATATTCGTCCTGGTTTCGTGGCAACCGATTTACTCAATAAGGAGCATCGTTATCCGATGTTGATGCCGTTGCGGCCGGTGGCTCGCAAAGCTTTTCGGGCTATCGTGCGCCGTCGCCGCCGGGTAATTATCGATTGGAAATTCTCTGTTTTGGTATTCTTTTGGCGTCTCATTCCTGCGGGATTGTGGGAGCGAATGCCGGTCAGTGTAATAAAAAACGAATGATTATATCTTTTATGAAAGAAAAATCCCGGGTAATTTGTTTACCCGGGATTTTTTCAAAATATACGGTTACATTTTGTTGCTGACAAAAAGATGTGTTGAGGCACGGAATTCGCTGCCGGGTGCGATGTAACGGAAGCCATAGGCTTCGGGATCGGAGAGATTGGGGGCGTTGGTGGCCCAACTTTGCGGTTCGGGGCAGGCATACGGCACGTTGCCGCCGTTGTTCCAAAGCGTCCAGTATTTGAAATTTTCGTCTACTTCATAGCAGGCCGACCAGCCGCTGGCCGTATCGGTCATGACGGCTCCGTTGTAGGGGTGTCCGTTGATTTCGAGTGTCTCGTTTACCAAAGCCCATTCCATGGCTTCGCCGCAAGGTGCGATGCCTTCTTTGCGCAAAGGAGCTTCGGCCGGCGACAAGTCAAACAGTTTTTCTGTGGGGAGTGTCCGTTCGTTCATTTCCATGCGCTTGCCCACAGAGAGGCGTATGCGGTAGTTCTCTGCTTTTCCGTCGGGAGTAAACGGTACACGGATAGGAGTGTGGAATCCCATGCCTACGGGCATATCTTTGTCGCTGAGGTTCTCGAATACGGTGGTCTGATGCAAACCGTCGGCATCGAGCCGGAATATCATGCGGCAGCAAAATTCATGCGGGAAATCGCGGAAGATGGCATTGTTGAAAAGATTGCTGTAATAAACGGCTTCTATCTCGACAAAGTCGTTCCTTTCGACAGTGCGGGATACGGTGAACGGTTCGCTTTTGATGATACCGTGGTGGTAGTTGTTTTGTGTCGGAATAGTGATGGGGTATTGATACTTCCTGCCTTCGAATGTATAGGTTCCGTCGGCTATGCGGTTCGGCGGGAAGAGCAGGGGCAGACCGTAAATTTGAGGACGTTCCTTGAAGTTCTCCATCTCTTCGGCATCAGGGGTACGCAATATCTCTATGCCTGTGGCGGTGTGTTTGAGTTTTACGACATTGGCACCTACCGAGGGTACCATGACGGCTTCATAACCTCCGGCAGTGAAATGCACGGCCGGAATTCCGTTGAAATTGATTTTCTCGATCATGATATGTTTGGATTAGAAAGATGTTTCACTTTCCAAAAATAAAAAATATTTCGCATCTGTTGCTATCCGTCGGGCTTTTTTAGGTAATTTTATCGTGGCGCTGGTACAAAAACGGCCACACATTTTTGTGTGGCCGTTATATTGGCAGATCGTGTTTTAGAGACTGAGGGCGCTGTTGGTCTTGCGCACAGCTTCTGCACTGGCTTTGAAAAGAGCGGTTTCTTCGTCGTTGAGTTTGAAGTCTATGACTTTTTCCCAACCTGTGCGGCCTAAAACGACGGGAACGCCGATACAGATGTTGCTTTCTCCGTACTCGCCTTCGAGATAAACACTGCAAGGAACGACTTTTTTCTGGTCGCGGATAATGGCTTCGGCTACATAGGCTGCCGCTGCACCCGGTGCGTACCATGCCGATGTCCCGAGCATTTTGGTGAGCGTAGCGCCACCTACCATCGTGTCGGCAACAACCTTGTCGAGAACTTCTTTGTCGAGGAGTTGGGTAACGGGTACACCTTTGTATGTTGCCAAGCGAGACAGAGGTATCATTGTAGTATCGCCATGTCCGCCGATGACTACGCCTTCGATTTCATTGGGGTTGGCATTGAGAGCTTTGCTCAGATAGCATTTGAAGCGTGAGCTGTCGAGAGCCCCGCCCATACCGATGATACGGTTCTTGGGCAGTCCCGAAGTCTTTTGTATCAAGTAGGTCATTGTATCCATTGGGTTGCTTACGCACACGATAATGGCATTGGGAGAGTGGGCCAATACGCTTTCGGTAACGGTTTTTACGATACCGGCGTTTACGCCGATGAGCTCTTCTCGGGTCATGCCAGGTTTGCGAGGAATACCCGAGGTAATGACAACGACGTCCGAGCCGGCAGTTTTGGTGTAATCATTGGTAATACCGTTGATTTTGGTGTCGAATCCGAGCAGGGTTGCAGTCTGCATCATGTCGAGAGCTTTACCTTCGGATACACCTTCTTTAATATCAAGCAATACGATTTCGTCAGCAACTTCATTGAAAGCCAAAACATTGGCACATGTTGCGCCTACATTTCCGGCGCCTACGACTGTGATTTTTGCCATGATCTTTTAAAATTAAAGGGTTATACAATCTTTTTTACGTGTTTTCAAAAACCGATTTTTCTATTGTACAAAGGTATAGCAGATTTTCTTTTATGGAAAATTTTCTCTATTTAATTTTGTAAAATGCCGTGTTTGGATATCCTCCGGGTTCATTTGGGTGGAGGAGAAAGAAATTGCCCGAATGAAAATCTTTTTTGTTTGATAGAGTAAAAAATCTATTTTGTAAACTTTACATATCAAAATGAATTGTAAAATAAAAATTTTCAAGAGGATAGGGTATATTGAACACTATTTTTCTTGAAAAAAGATGCGGGCATAAAGATAAAATATCTACCTTTGCATCGCAAAATCGAAAGATTCGTTTTGAACAAATTCGGAATAAGAATCGTTATTATATAACCTTTTAAATTTTAGAACAATGATTAAAGTAGGTATTAATGGTTTCGGCCGCATCGGACGTTTCGTTTTCCGTGCCGCTCAAAAGAGAAACGACATTCAAATCGTTGGTATCAATGACTTGTGTCCCGTAGATTATTTGGCATATATGCTCAAATATGATACGATGCACGGCCAATTCGACGGCACTATCGAAGCTGATGTGGAAAACAGCCAGTTGATCGTAAACGGTAAAAAAATCCGTGTAACGGCCGAAAAGAATCCCGCCGATTTGAAATGGGATGCCGTAGGTGCTGAATATGTTGTTGAGTCGACTGGTCTTTTCTTGACCAAAGAAAAAGCTCAAGGTCATATCGACGCCGGTGCTAAATATGTTGTGATGTCGGCTCCATCGAAAGACGACACCCCCATGTTCGTTTGCGGTGTAAACGAAAAAACCTATGCAGGTCAAAAATTCGTTTCTAATGCATCTTGCACTACCAACTGCTTGGCTCCCATCGCCAAAGTATTGAATGACAAATGGGGTATTACCGACGGTTTGATGACTACTGTACACTCTACTACTGCTACTCAGAAAACCGTTGACGGTCCTTCTATGAAAGACTGGCGTGGTGGCCGTGCTGCTTCGGGCAACATCATTCCTTCGTCGACCGGTGCTGCTAAGGCCGTAGGTAAAGTAATTCCCGAATTGAACGGTAAACTTACCGGTATGTCGATGCGTGTTCCGACTCTCGACGTTTCGGTTGTAGACCTTACTGTAAATTTGGCAAAACCTGCTACCTATGCTGAAATTTGCGCTGCTATGAAAGAAGCTTCGGAAGGTGAACTCAAAGGTGTGCTGGGATATACCGAAGATGCAGTCGTTTCGTCGGATTTCCTCGGCGATACCCGTACTTCTATCTTCGATGCCAAAGCCGGTATCGCTTTGACCGATACTTTCGTTAAAGTGGTATCTTGGTATGACAATGAAATCGGTTACTCCAACAAAGTGCTCGATCTCATCGCTCACATGGCTACCGTAAACAAATAAGATATTTCTTATCAATAAAGCCGGAAAGCTGCCCGATACACGGGCAGCTTTTTTTATATTTCGAGCGGGCAATAAGTGCGATAGTTTTTGAGATAGGCGTTTATCCATTGGCGGGCTTTGCTGCGTGCTTGTTGCATAGATCCTATGATATGCAGTTGTGTGCGGCGGTCGCAACTTTCTACATCGAAGTCGAAATCGCTTATTTGTTCTCCTTTTTTATCGAAGCGGGCTCGGCAATGCAGGAGCAACGGCGTGCTGCTGATATTCGTTTCGTATTCGCTGCAATACCGGTTGTCGACAAGGTCGTCATAATCGAAATGGGCGATAAATTGTCCGGCACATAAGAGTGCCAAATGGCGCGTGTTTAACTCTATCATATATAATCTTTTTTTTCGTATTCGGTAGGGAAGGACGACATAAGTCCAAAGTCCGAAGGTTCCCGTTCCTCCGATTAAACAATCCTAAAAAGAAAGGTCGTCCTTCCCGTCGAATACCATTTTATAAGAATGTAATTGGCATAAAACCATGAATATGAAATGACTCAAAAAGCGTAGAAATAAAAAATATGCCTAAAATAATAGGATATTTAAAACTCTTTACTTACCTTTGTCGGTACAAATATATGGTAATATAACCATAGAATCGTGCGATATTTATCAAATCGGAAAGTCCAATAAAAAAATCCCGCTATGACCAACGATGTACTTATAGGACGAGTCAGGGAATTGATACGTATTCTGCAAATCACCCAAAATGAGTTTGCCGATCGTATTAAGACCGACCGCTCCAATTTCTCGAAGCACGTGAACGGCAAGTTGCCCATCAATGATTCCCTCGTCAACAAAATAGTTGTGGGGCTGGGAGTCTCGAAAGAGTGGTTGCTCAGTGGAACGGGAAATATATTCTATATGACGCCTCCGCAACACAGCAAGGCTGTTTCGTTGCCGGCGTCGGCCATATGTGCCGATGTGCGGAAAGGTGCTAAGGTGTACGATGTCGATGTAACGGCCGGTAGTATGGGGCGCAGCATGATGTTTTCGAGCGATCGTCTGATCGGGGCGATAGACGTTCCTTTTATCAGTCCCGACAGCAGTATCGTGCGGGTAAGCGGCGATAGTATGCAGCCGGTCATATGCTGCGGCGATATGGTGGCCATAAGGGAAGTGCGCAATCTCGACCTTATTTTTTGGGGACAGATTTATGTCGTGTTGCTCGATGATTACCGTATGGTGAAGTATATACGTAAGCACAGCGATCCCTCGATGGTGATTTTGCGTAGCGCCAATAAGGAATATGACGACATAGAGGTGCGGAAGAGCGATATACGCGATCTTTTTGTTGTAGAACATATCATACGTTTCGATAGTCGTATGTAAGACTTGTATTATGGGAAAGAATAAATTACAGAAATTCGATGATATGAGCGGTTATCCGCATGTATTCCAATACCCGTTTGCCGTGTTGCGGGAAAAAGGTTTTGATATGAAAGGTCGGTGGAATATCGATTTTTTTAAGAACGACAATCCCATTGTCCTCGAACTGGGCTGCGGGAAAGGTGAGTACGCCGTAGGATTGGCCCGAAAGTATCCGAATAAAAATTTCATCGGCATCGATATAAAAGGCGCTCGTATGTGGACGGGGGCCAAGGCTTCGTTGCAGGAGGGGCTGTCGAATGTGGCGTTTCTGCGCACATCGATAGAGCTTATCGACCATTTTTTTGCTCCCGGGGAGGTGTCGGAGATATGGATTACTTTTCCCGATCCTCAAATGAAGAAAGTGCGTAAACGGCTTACCTCGACTCGTTTTATGAAGCTTTATCGCCGATTGTTACGGCCCGACGGGCTGATACATCTCAAAAGCGATAGTCCGTTCCTCTATACATATACTTGCGAGATGGTGAAAGCAAATCATTATCCGGTACGGGTTCAGACCGCAGATCTCTATCATTCGGGAATAGATGACGAGATCCTCTCTATCCGCACTTTTTACGAACAGCAATGGCTCGACCGGGGCATGACGATCAAATATATTCAGTTTGTGTGCGAGCATCGAGATGCATTGGTCGAACCCGATGTGGAAATCGAATACGATTCTTACCGAAGTTTCAACCGTGGCAAACGGAGTGCCGCCGCCTCGGGAAAATGATTCTGAAATCTTATTTTATATCATATGGCAATATATCCTAAATTGATTCTCGACGCGCTGGCAACAGTGCGTTATCCCGGTAACGGCAAAGACCTTGTTGCTGCGGGAATGGTGGAAGACGATATTCGTATCGAGGGGAATAAAGTCTCTTTTTCCCTCATATTCGAGCGTTCAAACGATCCTTTTCAGAAATCGGTGGTGAAAGCTGCCGAAACGGCGATTCTTACCTATGTGGGCGAGGACGTCGAAATCAAAGGCAATATACGGGTGAAAAGCAGGCAGGCGCAGGCTCCGGCACCCGGGAAACTTCTCCCGCAAGTGAAGAACATTATTGCCGTATCGTCGGGTAAGGGCGGAGTAGGTAAATCGACCGTTTCGGCCAATTTGGCGGTTGCTCTTGCCCGGTTGGGCTATAAAGTGGGCTTGCTCGATGCCGATATTTTCGGACCGTCTATGCCGAAAATGTTCGATGTCGAGGACGAACGGCCTTATGCCGAGCGTGTCGATGGCCGCGACCTTATTATTCCGGTTGAGAAGTATGGGGTGAAGTTGCTTTCGATCGGATTCTTTGTGAATCCCGACAGTGCTGTGGTATGGCGTGGCGGAATGGCGAGCAATGCCTTGAAACAACTCATTACCGATGCCGATTGGGGCGATCTCGATTATTTTGTGCTCGACTTGCCGCCGGGAACGAGCGATATACACCTCACGCTCATTCAGACATTGGCGATTACCGGTGCTATTGTCGTTTCCACGCCGCAACAGGTGGCTTTGGCCGATGCTCGTAAAGGTATCGATATGTTTACCAACGATAAGGTGAATGTTCCTGTTCTCGGCTTGGTAGAGAATATGGCTTGGTTTACACCGGCCGAATTGCCCGAAAACCGGTATTATATTTTCGGAAAGGAAGGAGCTAAACACCTGGCGGAGGAATTGCATATTCCGTTGTTGGGACAAATTCCTATCGTACAGAGTATTTGCGAGGGTGGAGACGAAGGACGTCCGGTCGCCCTTGATGAAAGTACGGTTACGGGTATGGCATTTTCCGACTTGGCCCGAATGGTGGTTGATGCAGTCTCCCGGCGTAATGAGACATTACCGCCTACACATATTGTAGAGACGCATAAATAATACTTTTGATATTATTTATTTGTCGGAAATTTATACAAAAACAAGCGTGCCATTCATGAATGGCACGCTTGTTTTTACGAGAATCGACAAGGTATGATTACTTATCGAGGTAGCACATTGATTTTGAGTTTGGAATAAGCTCGTTCGGCTTTGGCAAGAGCCTCTTCTACCGTGTCGGCACACGCCAGAATGACTCCTAAACGGCGATGTCCGTTGACTTCTGCCTTGCCGAATATGCGTATTTGTACATCGGGTTCGCTCAGGACCTCTTCGAGGTTATCGAATTCGACTTTATCGGTATCTCCTTCTACGACAATAGCTTTCGATGCCGATGGCGCATGGAACCGGATTCCCGGAACCGGAAGTCCCAGAACGGCGCGGGCATGTAGGGCAAACTCCGACATATCTTGTGAAATCATGGTTACCATACCGGTATCGTGCGGGCGGGGCGAAACCTCGCTGAATATGACTTCATCGCCCCGGATAAACATTTCTACACCGAATATACCCCAACCGCCCAAAGCTTCCGTGATTTTCCCTGCGATCTCTTCGGCGGCTTTCAGCGCTTTCTCGCTCATTGCCTGGGGTTGCCACGATTCCCGATAATCACCGTCGACCTGATGATGCCCGATAGGTTTGAGGAATGTCGTACCTCCGATGTGGCGGACGGTAAGCAGGGTTATTTCATAATCGAAATTTACAAATCCTTCCACAATGACACGTCCGGCTCCGGCTCGCCCGCCTTCTTGCGCATAGTTCCAAGCGGGGTCGATGTCCGATGCGGAACGGACAACGCTTTGTCCGTGTCCCGATGAGCTCATAATGGGTTTTACGACGCAAGGCATGCCTATTTCCGAGATAGCGGCTTCAAATTCTTCCCGAGTGGAAGCGAAGCGGTAAGGAGAGGTTTTCAGACCTAACTCTTCTGCGGCAAGGCGGCGTATGCCTTCTCTGTTCATGGTAAGGAATGTTGCTTTGGCCGTAGGGGTAACATTGTATCCCTCTTTTTCGAGTTCTACGAGGGTCGGCGTAGCAATCGCTTCTACTTCGGGAATGATGTGGTCAGGTTTCTCTTTTTCGATGATTTCTCGCAGTTTTTCTCCATCGAGCATCGACAGCACATGAGAGCGGTGTGCTACTTGCATGGCCGGAGCATTTGCATATTTGTCGAGGGCAACGACTTCCACGCCGTAACGTTGCAATTCTATGGCCACCTCTTTGCCGAGTTCGCCCGACCCGCAAAGTACGACTTTAGTACCGATTTTAGAAAGGGCTGTTCCAAGTTTTGTCATAGTGTAAGGATTTTGGATGTAGTGAGAAAAGAGAAAATCGGGACAAAAATTCCCGATTTTCTTCTGTCAGATTATTTTTTTGTGATGCGGAACCAATCGGCATCGAGCCAGCCGCTATCGTTGCTTTCCCATGTACGAGTACAGAAAAGGCCTACTTTGGCTCCAATCCATTTTCCTTCTTTGGCGGTAAATGCTTTCCCTATGGGAGTGAATTTTTTACCGTCGAGGCTGTAATAGAATGTGCATTCGCATTTGTAATCGGCTTTTTGCGTCGGCTTTTTAGCTCCGGCTTGTTTTACTTTGACGCGCAGATAAAGTTCATTGCCATCGAGTTTGACGGCGGTATTTTCTTTTTCGACCGCACCGCGATCGGCTTTCTTGCAGTCGGCTTGTACCAGATAGATACCGTCGGCTCGGCTATCGAGTGCGAGAACAGCATAATCGAGACCCATCACGACAAGTCCGGCACGTTCTCCGGCCATGATTTTACCTTTATTCTCGCGTGGCATGAATTTGATTTTGGTTGTAGTCGTGAAATTTTCGGTAGGGAATTTTTGCAGTAGCAGATTGGGTACGTCATAAAGGCTCTTCATGCCCGGTGTGCAATGAGAGAAAAGTCTCAGGGTAGAAGCGTTGGCGTCGCAGAAATACCATAGTGCGCTGGGATTTCCGTGCCATTGCCATTGCAGGCCGAGGTCTATGCTGTCAAATTCGTCACTGTCGGCGGGTGTTGCCTTTGGATAGGTTTTTCCTACGTTGGGTTTTTTGTAGGTCGAGACGGGTTCGCCACAACCGTCGCCGTCTTTATCGACACCGATGACTGGCCATCCGTTTTCGAGCCATTCCATAGGTTGCAGATGGACAACGCGCCCGTATGCTCCTTTGTCTTGGAAATGTACGAACCAATCTTCTTTTCCGTCGGGAGTGTCTACCCAGCCGCCTTGATGAGGACCGTTAACATCGGTATTGCCTTGTGCCATTACGGTACGGGCTTCGTAGGGGCCCCATACGTTCTTGGAGCGGAGCACTACCTGCCAACCCGTGGCTACGCCGCCGGCCGGAGAAAAGATATAATAGTATCCGTCGCGTTTATACATTTTTGCGCCTTCGATGGTTGCATTACCGATATGTCCGTCGTAAATGACCCGGTCAGAACCGATCGATGATGTTCCGTCGGGAGTCATTTCTATCATACCGATGATACTTTTCACACCTGCGCGACTACCTGCATATCCGTGAGCAATATAGGCTTTGCCGTCTTCGTCCCAGAAGGGGCAGGGATCGATGATTCCTTTGGCAGGGTGTACGAGAATAGGCTCGTCCCAACGGCCGGCCGGATCTTTGGTCTTGATCATGTAGATGCCCCGGTCGGGATCGCCATAACAAACATAAAACTCCCCGTTGTGGTAACGTATACTGGGTGCCCATACGGCATTCCCATGTTGAGGTTTAGAAAAGACGTCTTCGGGTTTCAAGCGTTCGGCTGCATAACCGATGATTGTCCAGTTGACAAGATCTTTCGAGTGAAGAATTTGCAATGCCGGAATACAATTGAAACTCGATGAGGTCATGTAATAGTCGTCGCCTACGCGGCAGACATCAGGGTCGGAATAATCGGCATCGATAATGGGGTTTTTATATTTCCCGTTACCGAGGTCGGGAACCCACACGTCCGAGAGTGATTGAGCCGAAAGGCTGCCTGCCAGCAGCAGAAATGCAGCGATGAGACTGTTTTTTTTCATGGGTGATTTTGTTTTTTTTATGTAATTTATATGAGTTGTTGATTTTCAATTGTTTTGCCACCAATTCCCGCCGAGGACATTCTCACGCGTGTATTGTTTGGCTTCTTTTTTTGACAGTTGACGACTCCATGATACCCTCTTTTCAGTAGAGGCACCCTCTCCGTGGTTTTTGTATTCGGAATAACGGGCCGTTTTTTCGTTTTCGGGATTACGCCAGTTTTCCCAACCTTCGGGACGGATTTGTCGACCTAAATCACATTTGATGAAGGTTACGGCGGCATAAGCACGCCAGGGGCGTCCTAAATATACTTTGGTTACATTGTCGGCTGCGGCAAGGCGGCAGTTATGGAATACGTAACCAAAAGGATTCTCCTGAGCCGATGATGCAGCTGTAATGTAAGAATTTTGTTTGCTGAAAATTTCGCAATTCTCGAACCAACATGTAGCCGGGCCGAAAATAAAATCGGTCGTACCGTCGATGTAGCAGTTCTCAAAGTAGACTCGGCTTTTTTCATTTCCAGTAAAAACGGTATCCTGATTCCCTTTCAACCGACAGTTGCGGACGATGATCTGGTCGCCTTCGGTATGTAGGGCGACAGCTTGCCCTACGCGACCGGCCGTATTTTCGATAGTGAGATTTTCCAACGTGATTCGATGGCCGGCAGCCAATACCGTATGGCTGCGGAAAGTACCCATTTTGGCGATAGAGTCTCCAAAATATATAAGTTCTTTTCCTGCGTAGTCTCCGTAAGAAATAATTGTACTGTCGGCGTTTTCACCTTCGAGGGTAATGTCGCATTTCCAGCTTGGTATGATAAGTTTTTCATTATATACGCCGTTTTTGATAAAGACCGTGATGGGAACGGGCGTATAGTCTCGGATTGCGTATATGGCTTCTTGTATGGTTGTGTAATCGCCGCTGCCGTCTTGTGCAACGATAAGCAATTGCTTGGGTTTTTCGGCTGCCGAAAGCAAGGTACACGACAGCAAAAACAACATAAAGAGTTTGAACCGATTTTTCATGGTTTTAATGTTTATATTTTCGGGCTCTAAGATACATTATTTTTTTATTCATGAGGTGATTGTTTGTTGCAAAAGCGTGTACTTTTTGGTTTTTTGCGAAAAAAAGAAGGCGGTGTACAACAAATTGCACACCGCCTTCTTTTTGTTTTATGTCAGATATGACTTATCTGATGAGTGATACTTCCAAGTCGTTTTCAACTTCGGTTGTAGAGACTTTGTCTTCACGGGACAACCAACCTAAAGCAGCGAAAATTTGTTTGTCTTTCAGTTTGGTTGCTTTTCTCAAGTCTTTTACGGTCATAGGACCTTTTTCGTTCAGTGCATTCCACACCAAACCGGCATTCATGCCAATTTCTTCCCTTTTCATAATCAGTAAAAATTTATTCTAGTTAGAGAATATGAGACAAAGGTATAAATTTTATTTTTAAATAGATAAAAAAATAAAAGCTATTTCATTTGCAAATGAAATAGCTTTTAACAGAGAGAAAGAGGTTTGTATCGTTTTTTGTCGATTTTTTACGGAATAAATAGAATTTTAGTTATTCATTTCGAGACAGAGCATGATAAACGGAGCAACCCCTTTGGGGTCGTTATCGCGAACGATTTCGTTTACATAATAGTCGAAAGAACCGTCGCGGTACGGTTTCCCTCCCAAGCCGGCCACGCCGCATACATTTGTCAGCGATACGAGACCTTTTTCATCGACTTTGATGAAGTTGTCGAGAATGCCTTGATAGGCTTTCTTTGCCATTTCGAGGGCTGACGGGTCGAGGTATCCTTTACGCACGCCTTTGGCAATAGCGTAAGCGTACATCGGTGTACAAGACATTTCGAGATAGTTTCCTTCACGGCCGGTTTGGTCGATGACCTGACACCAAGCTCCGGTTTTGGGATCTTGATATTTGGCCAGATTTTTGACGATGTTTTGTAGGATCGTTATCATTTTATCCCGTCCGGGTTGGCTTTCGGGTAAGTAATCGAGTACATCGACGATGGCCATCATATACCAACCCAAGGCACGACCCCACACATGAGGGGCACGTCCGCTTTTGTCCGACCACGGCAAGGCTTTTATTTCGTCCCATGCATGGCGATACAGGCCGGTTTCTTTATCGTAAGTACGCTTGGCCACCAAAAGGAATTGGTTTACTATGTCAGCGTAAGCCTGGGTATTGTCTGCGTCGAATGTCGCGGTATATTCGGCATAATAAGGTTCTCCCATATAGAGACCGTCGAGCCACATTTGGAATGGATATACTTTTTTGTGCCAGAAACCGCCTTCCGATGTACGGGGTTGCGAGGCGAGTTGTGCACGCAGGGTATCCATGGCGATTTTGTAACGGGGGTCTTTTTCACGGTCGTAGAGACGGAAAAGTATTTTCCCCGAATTTACATGGTCGAGATTGTAATTGGTTTTCTTGTATCCGTAAATGATGCCATTCTCGTTGATGATGGTATCGGCATAATCTTTGACATAAGTATAGAAAGGAGCTACTGCTTTGGCATATTTTTTTTCTCCTTTATAATGGTCATACACATCGAGGAATGATTGGCATTCGAGACCGTGGCAATAGTTCCATTTTAGTTTTTGACTGAAATCGAGCATCCAACCTTCGGGATTGCGTATAATCTCCGATTGAGCCATGCGTATCGACATAGGAAGATCAGGGTTTACATCGAATTTTTGTTTTTTCTTGGCATCGATGCTTCCGCAACAACCTAAGGCTAATGTTGTGAAAAGCAGGATTTTGAAGGTCTTTTTCATAAGGTATTATTTTTTGATGTATTTGAGGGTGATTGTTTTATTGTCGTTTTTGACTTGCAGGATATAAGTTCCGGCCGGGAGCATGTCGGTATCGAGTACTTGCGTATGATTTCCGGTTGTACATTCGGGGATAAAGTCCTGTAACTTGGTTACTCCGTTGAGAGAGGTAAGCGTGATAGTTATATCTGCATTTTGGGACAGGGTATAGTACAGGATAAGGTTTTCCCCATTGTCGGACAGATGAGCTGTGAAATCGGAGTCCGAAGTTCGGTTTATAAAAGATGTGCTACTGTCTCCTTCTTCGGTTTTTTGGTCGGCTTCGAGTTCCTCAATCCTGTTTTGCAAAGAATCGTTTTTGGCCGTGAGAGTTGCGATTATGGCTTCAAGTTCGTCGATTTTGTGTTGTAAAGAGTCGTTTTCGGTCGAAATGGTCGTAATTGCTGTTGTGAGTTCTGCAACTTTGTTTTTCAACTCTTTATTTTCCGATCGGAGGTGTTCGAGTTCTTTATCGCAGAGGTCGGTCTTCTCCAATTTTTCCCATTCGATACAGAGGAGAATAAAGGGACCGACTCCTTTGGGGTCGTTGCTTCTTACATCGGTCTTATTTACATAATAGTCATATGAACCATCTCGGTCGCTGCTCAATCCCGCTACGGCGCAAATGTTTTTAAGTGTGATTTTTCCGTCGGATTCTACTTCGATGTATTCTTTTACCATGCCGTCGTATGCTTTTCGGGCAATGGGGAGGAGAGAGGTGTCGAGGTAGCCGAGGCGTACTCCTTTGACTATGGAGTAGGCAAACATGGCTGTACTCGACATTTCGAGATAATTGTCGGTGCTATCGGGGTAATCGGTTACTTGAAACCAGCAACCGCTCTCTTTGTCTTGATAGTCGGGCAAAACATCGAAAATACCTTTCAATATCGATTGCATACTATTACGGCCTGTTACGGTATCGGGTAGTATTTCGAGAACATCGACAAGAGCCATAGTATACCAGCCGAGGGCACGGCCCCACACATGTCGGGATTTCCCGGTTACGGGGTCGGCCCAGTTTTGCGTGCGCTTTTCGTCCCAGCCGTGTATATAGAGACCGCTGCGCTCATCGTAGGTGTGTGATGCAACAAGCAAGAACTGTTTTACCACATCGGCATAAGAAACTGCGGGATTGGTTTCAAATTCACGGGCATATTGGGCGTAGTAGGGTGCGCCCATGTACAGGCCGTCGAGCCACATCTGGTAGGGATAGTTCTTTTTGTGCCAAAAACCTCCGTCAGAGGTCCGCGGGTGATCTTTGAGTTGATCGCGCAATGTCTTCATGGCGGTCATATACCGCTCGTCTTGGGTTTCGGCATAAAGGCGGAAGAGATTTTTTCCGGCGTTGACGCGATCGAGTGAATAATCGCTTTTTTTGTAATTGTATATATTCCCATTGTCATCGATGGTAGCATCGTAATATCCTTTGGCATAATGGTAGAGGGCCGAGCAATCGAGCGTGTCGCTGTGATAGAAGTCATAGGTGGCGAAAATGGCTTGCATGAGTAACCCGTGGGTATAATTCCATTTCAGTTTGGTGTTGAAGTCTATGGTCTTATAGTCGGGGTGCGACAGCATCTGTGATTGGCAGAAACGTACGGCCAGAGGGAGATTTTCATCGACGACATTTCCTGCTTTTGTCGGTAACAAAGGAAGAAGCATTATCAGCACGAGGCCGATAATGCTTATATGTCTTGTTTCCTGAGCCGTTTTTTGTTTCATGGAGAACAGGATTGTTAATTTTTTTCTTGTGGATTCCAGCCATCGTTACCGCCCAAGACTTGTTTGATTGAGTATCGGGAGGCTTCTTTTCTGTTCAGCTGATGCGACCATGCGACACGACCTTGTGTGTTTGAGCCTTCGCCCTTGTTTTTGTATTCGCAGTAGCGGGCGGTCTTTTCGTTGGTAGCTTTTCCCCAATTATGCCAACCTTCGGGGCGAATATGTTTTCCCATTTCGCATTTGGTGAACAAGACTGCGGCATAAGGTCTCCACGGGCGACCTAAATACACTTTCTCGACACCATCGTCGGCCGTGAGACGACATTTGTTGAAAACATATCCGTAAGTTACGTTTTCGGGTGTGGCGGCAGCCGTGATGTAAGAATTTTGTTTGCTGTGTATGGTACAATTCTCGAACCAAGCGGTCGATTTGCCGAAAATGAAGTCGGTTGTACCTTCTATATAACAATTCTCGTAGTATTGGCGGGAGTTTTCTCCATAGGTGTAAAGGGTGTCTTGGAAACCTTTCATCTTACAGTTTTTGAATACGCATTTATCTCCGGCTACAAATAACGCCACAGCTTGGCCTACCGGTCCGGAACTGTTTTCGAATGTTACGTTTTCGGCGGTGAACCCGTTTCCATAAACAAAGAATGACGATGATCCTGAGGTGCCTATATTGTCGCCGAATGCATTCTTTTTAGACGCGTAATCGTCGTAGGTGAGAATGACTTTATCTACATCTTCGCCTATGATGTGTATGTTGTTTCGATTGCCCGGTACGGTAACTTTTTCTTTATATACGCCATTGCGTATATATATGGTCGTGGGGCGTTTGCTGAATGCAGGAACAGCATCGATGGCTTTTTGCAACGTGAAGAAATCTCCGCTCCCGTCTTGTGCCACGACATAGTCGTATCGGCGGATATAGGGGGCAAGTTTGGGTATTTTTTTCTCGATGGAGTCTACCGCCATGCCTGCGATGATACGGGCGCCTTTTACTTTGAGGTGAGTGTCGTCTTTGCGGCCGTCGGGTATGGCGGGACACGTACCCGGGGCTACCCACATGAAGAGTTCTTTCGATTTCTCGTCTCCGAGATTATTCACGAGAGTTTCGGTACTGTTGTTGAGGTCGATGCATACGACTTTCATTTCGGCAGCAACTTCTTTGCAGGCCGATATGTAACGTCCGTGCGTATCGATGAGTTTACCGTCTTCTCCGAATTTTCGTCTTATGATAGAGGTGAAAAGTACGGGAATAGCACCTTTTTCACGGGTTTGGTTGATGTAAAATCTCAGGTTGTTTTTATAGGCCGTGTCGGGGTCGGAATAGCGGTCGGGTTTCTTTTTCTGATCATTGTGCCCGAATTGAATGAATACATAATCACCTTTTTTCAATTGGTCGTAGACGGCATTCCACCGACTCATAAAGCTGAGCGAACTGCGACCGTTTACGGCATGGTTGTCTATTTTTATTTCGGAAGAGAAGAATCCGGGAAGTACATGCCCCCAACCCCGTTCGGGATTTCCTCCGACAAGTGATTTGTTGGACATTGTCGAATCTCCGATCATGTAGATGACAGGCTTTTGTTTGTTCGACAAAGCCATGAAAGAAGTGATCACGCAAATTCCCAGTAAGTAGAAAAGAGTACGTTTCATGGTAAAAAGGTTGTTTTTTATTGGATCAATGCGACAAAAATAGTAAAAATAATGGAATTGTTGGTTTTAATGTAAAAAATCCTGACATCCTAATGCAGGAAGTTGGTGTTTAGGGGATTTTTAGTATCTGTCCGGGTTTTAGATTATTCGAGTTTAATGAATTGGCATTTTTCAATGCTTGAACGGTAAGACCCGGGAACTGTCTCGAAATTTCCCATAAACTATCTCCCGGTCTTACTTTGTAGTAACGAACGCCGTTTGTGATCCATGTCTCGGCTTTACGGATCGATTTTGTTGCTGTTGTTTTTGCCGAAGAGCGGGTTTTTGCATATGATGAGCTTACTGCTAATCGCATACCCGGGTAAATATTGTTGCTTTTGAGGTTGTTCCACCTTTTCAGGTTCGCGACGCTGGTACGGTATCGATGTGCAATAACCGACAGATTCTCGCCCGAACGTACGCGGTGATACCCTTGTATGGGTGTTCTGGACGCTTGGGCCAATTCGGCAGTGATGCGTCGGGCATAAAGCTCGGACTGGTGGTTGCAAATCGAATCTTCGTTCTCGACAAAAGCGTATGCCGACTCTTCCGGTAAGACGAGGAAATAAGGGCGTTTGGCTGTGGCCGGAACGACATCGCGGCGGTATTGCGGATTGAGCTGTCTCAATTCGCCGACTTCGATGCCGAGGACGTCGGATATTTGTTTGAAGTGCAGACGTTTATTAACCAGTACGGTGTCCGTTTCAGAAGGTAGCTCTATTTCTCCCGGCTGTATGTTGTGCAGATCGTAATAGTTCATGATATAATTGGCGGCGATAAAAGCCGGTACATATCCGCGGGTTTCCCGGGGCAGATAGGGGTATATATCCCAATAGTCCCGTTTTCCTCCGGAGCGGCGTATGGCTTTATTTACATTTCCCGGTCCGCAATTATATGCGGCTATGGCAAGGGTCCAATCGCCGAAGTTGTCGTGTAACTGTTGCAGGTATCGCAACGCTTGTTGGGTCGATTTGTACGGATCGCGTCGTTCGTCAACGACACTGTTTACTTCGAGTCCCATCATACGGGCTGTCCCGATCATGAATTGCCACAGCCCCGTTGCACCTGCCGGAGATACGGCGTTGGGACGCAAAGCCGATTCGATGACGGGCAGATATTTCAGTTCGATGGGTAACCCCATTTTGTCGAGTTCTTGTTCGAAAATAGGTTCGTAGTAAAGGTTCAAGGCCAGTAATTTTTCTACTAGTTCTCTGCGTTTCTCGGTATATAGGGAAATATATCCTTTGACAACGCTGTTGTAAGGCAGCTCGATAATGGCGGGGAGTGCGCAAAGTCGCTGTATATATACGGAGTCGGGGTAGTCGATATTGCCTCCTTTGCGATGGGCGGGAGGTTGTAAATGGTCTACTTCTTCGCTGATAAGTGTGTCGACTCCATTAGTAAGACCTTCGGGGAGGACGATATCGTTATCGGTGATCGTATCTTTTGCCGTCAACTTGTGGGGTGCTGCGGGCGCTGTCTTTGGGACGGGGGGCGTTTTCAATGTATCGGGTGAAACGACTAGAACCGTATCGATCGGCTTTTGTACGAGTAGACTGTCTGCCGGGGTTTCTATAACGTTACGTTTTCTGTCTTTTCTTCTCTTTGCTGCCGATGACGAGACGGGAAACAGAAAAAACAGGCATAATAGCAATGATATGGTCGATTTCATAAAGGTCTTTTTAGAATGTTATGGCGCATTGGAATCCTATCGAAGCCGTCGAATATCTGACGGGTTCGATGACGGTGGGAGTAACTTTCATGGATAGATTGTCGGAAATATCGAAATTGTAGAGATGTGCATCGACATAGGCCTCGATCATGGCAACAAAATATACACCGATCATAGAGATGATGCACAAATCCCGATATTTACGATAATAGTCTTTCTTGCGTTTCATAGAACTTTGCAACCAAGCCATGTTGGCCTCGATCCACTCGGGATCGTTACGTCGATTATAGGCGAGAAAATTGATGAAACTGTTGGTATTGGGGTCATTATCCATCGCATCGCGATAGGCCGTGGAGTAATCGTTGAAGTAGCGGGCATTCCAGTTGGTTGCATATATAAGTCCCAAATATCCGCCGATGAGGATCGGTAATTTCCAGTAACTGCGGTTATAAATTTGTCCCAATCCGGGGCAGAGGGCCGAATACCAAACTGCTTTTACCGGGTCGGGACTGAAAGCGTTGGTATCGGTTGCTGCAACCGTTTGTTTCAAAGGTGCGTCTTCGACCTGGTAATAGGGTATGTCGACGGTTGTTGCACTGCTATCGGGTCGGGCGATGTTTGTCTCGGAACTATCACGACCATTCTTCCTGTCGGCGGTGTCGAGGTTTTCTTGTGCGACCGACGGCAATGATGCGAAACTTATTAAGCAGAGCATAATAAGTTTCAAACTGTTCTGTAAAAGACGTTTTCGGCTCAAAGTTTTTATTTCAGTTTATCGAAGAGGGCGATAAGTCGTTCCAGTTCTTCTTCGTTTTTAAACGGAATAGAGATCTTCCCTTTCCCTTTGGCATTGCAGGTAAATTGTACCGGTGTTTTGAAAAATTCGGAAAGATGGTGGCGTAGAATATCGTACTCGCCGGTTGTCTCGTCCAACTCCTTTTTTTCGTGCGAAGCGGGAGTCTCTACGCTCATTTCTTTGGCCAACTCCTCGACTTTTCTCACCGAATATCCGTATTCCTGAATTTGTTCGTAAAGTTGCAGTTGCCGGGCCGGGTTATCGACCGAGAGAAGGGCTCGTGCATGACCCATATCGATCTGTTTGTTTTTTAACCCGATTTGTATTTCGGCGGGAAGTTTCAGCAGTCTCAGGTAGTTGGCAATCGTTGCCCGTTTTTTCCCTACGCGCTCGCTGAGCCGGTCTTGTGTGAGATGGTATTGCTCAATGAGCTTTTGAAAGGTCAATGCAATCTCCACGGGATTCAAGTCTTCGCGTTGAATGTTTTCGATGAGAGCCATTTCCATGACGGTCTCGTCTTCAACGGTTCGTACATAGGCCGGTATGGTTTCGAGGCCGGCCAGTAACGATGCCCTATATCGCCGCTCGCCCGAGATGATTTGGTAGCTGTCATCGGGCATCTGCCGTAAAGTAATGGGTTGTATGATGCCGAGTTCCCGAATCGAAGCTGCCAGTTCATTGAGGGATTCTTCGTCGAATTCCTGCCGGGGTTGCCCCGGGTTGGGCTTGATGAGGGATAGTTTTATTTCGTTGATCGATGATGACCCTCCGGTTTTTACATCGTCCATAGTAATGAGGGCGTCGAGTCCCCGGCCGAGGGCATTTCGTTTGATGGTCGTCATATCTATGTTTTTCTTCACTCCGGCACACCCGGAAGTTGTTTATTCCTATTTCTTTTCCCTTTTGATGAGCTCTTTGGCGAGTTGCATGTGGTTGAGGGCACCTTTGGAGTTGGGGTCGTACATGAGTACGGGTATTCCGTGGCTGGGAGCTTCGCTCAACCGGATATTGCGCTGTATGACCGTGTCGAAAACCAGCTCGCGGAAGTGCTTTTTCAACTCTTCGTAGATTTGGTTTCCCAGTCGTAGGCGAGAGTCGTACATCGTGAGCAGAAAACCTTCGATGGCGAGGTTCGGGTTGAGTCTCGACTTGATGAGCTTTATCGTGTTGAGCAGTTTGCTGATTCCTTCGAGGGCAAAGTATTCGGCTTGCACTGGAATAATTACCGAGTCGGCTGCTGTGAGCGAGTTGACCGTAATCAGTCCCAGTGAGGGAGAACAGTCGATAAGCACATAATCGTATTCGGCTTTTACTTCTTCGATAAGATGCAATAGAATCCGTTCCCGATTGGCGGTGTTCAGCAGTTCGAGTTCTGCTCCTACCAAGTCGATGTGCGAACATACGATATCGAGTCCCGACACGCATGTCGTGTCGATGGCCTCGCGCAGAGAGGCTTCTCCGATGAGACATTCGTATATAGAAATGTTTTTCTGAGTGATGTCGATACTTAGTCCCGACGATGCATTGGCTTGCGGGTCGGCATCGATGAGCAGTACCTTCCGGTCTAAGGCGGCCAATGAGGCTGCCAAATTGATTGTTGTCGTGGTTTTCCCTACGCCGCCTTTTTGGTTGGCTATTGCGATGATTTTACCCATAATTGTCTTGTTTTTACAAGGCAAAGGAAATCTTTTTTTCTTTGCATTTTTGCAGTTTGCTGCCGATTATTACTTGTGCTGTTGATAAGTCGTTTCGGTTGTTGAAAAACTGCTTTGTTTCCGGTTCTTGTTGTCGGAAGATAACCTTATATGGGAAATCTGAATACGGTGTGCCGATTTTGTTACTGACTCCTTTTGAGGTTATCTCATGGCAAAGATACGAATTTACCGAAAAGATTGATAGGGTTTTATCTATTTTAGCATTCTCTATCTTTCTCTTGCCGATGGCTTCTTGCGGAACGATCCGGATTTTTTGTATATTTGCCTCATAAAATGCTTGATTATGTCTTTATGTAATTATAATTCCGGTCGGAAACCTCGTATTCTCATTGCCAATGATGACGGTATCGGGGCGAAAGGGCTACGTTCTTTGGTCGATTATGTTTCTGATTTGGGCGATATACGGGTTGTTGCACCCGATAGCGCTCGTTCGGGGCAGTCGGGGGCGATTACATCGGGTGTGCCACTTTTTCTTGAAAAAATAGATTCGTTTTCCGGCGCGGAGTTTTATGCTTGTAACGGGACGCCGGTCGATTGTGTGAAGTTGGCGCTGCATGCTTTTTCCGAGTTTCGTCCCGATCTTATTTTGTCGGGTATCAATCATGGGTCCAATGCCGGAGTGAGTATTCTTTATTCGGGAACAATGGGGGCTGTACTCGAAGGCTGTGTGGTGAATATCCCTTCTGTGGGATTTTCATTGCTTTCGCATGATGCTGATGCCGATTTTTCTCCGTGTAGGGATTATGTGCGTCGTATTGTTACACGGGTTTTGTCATCGGGTCTGCCCGACGGTGTGTGTCTGAATGTCAATTTCCCGGTACAACCTATTCGGGGGCTTCGTGTATGTCGTCAGGCTCGGGGCTATTGGTCCGAAGAGTATGAATTGCGTGTCGGGGAGAAGGGTCGGGAGGGCTATTTTCTTACCGGCCATTTTGTCAACACGGAGCCTGAGGCAACGGATACCGATGAATATTTTTTGGCAAACCGATATGTTTCGGTCGTACCTTGTCTTTGCGACCAGACGGCTTATGGAAAAATAGCAGAGATTTCTTCCTTTTTTGATTGAATGGCATTGCTTTTGTCATTGGCTCGATTTTTTTCGTTTGTAGAAAATATACATTATTGTGAATAAAAAACGAAATTGAGAATTGGGAAACTAAAATTTTCCCGATAGGTAATCTTTTTATAAACAGTGTTGTATAGATTGCGTAAGCGTTGAAAAATTCCATCGGTGATAAATTTTTGATAAAAATGCATCGATATAAATTTTTATACGTATATTTGCGGTCCGAAAAGGAATAAATATGCAACGCTATGAAAGATAAAGTCAACAGATTAGAAGCTATCAAATCGATTGTAAGCGCCAATCGGGTCAGCGGACAGGAGGAGCTGTTGCAGCGTTTGCGTGAGCAAGGTTTTGATTTGACGCAAGCTACCTTGTCGCGGGATCTGAAACAGTTGCAAATCGTGAAAGTATCTTTGCCGGCCGGAGGTTATCAGTATATCCTTCCCGAATTGGCGGGATTGTCGCGTCGTCCGAAAATTTCACGGGGTGGTTCCTTTGCTGCTTCCAACGGGTTTCTTTCTATCTCTTTTTCCGGAAATATGGCAGTTATAAAAACCCGTCCCGGTTATGCGGGAAGTACCGCATCGGATATCGATGCCCATACACTGCCCGAGTTGTTGGGGACTATTGCCGGAGACGATACCGTTTTGCTCATTTGGCGTGAAGAAGTGAGCCGGGAAAGAGCCGTCGAAGCATTACGCATAATTATACCGAATATTCAATAATAAAATACATTTCGACTTATTCAAAAATTAAAATGGAATCTCAGGATATTGAAGTGATGGTTGCCGATGCCTCCCATGAGGTGTATGTCGATACGATACTGGATACCATCAGAGAGGCCGCCAAAGTACGTGGAACCGGCATTGCCGAGCGTACTCATGAGTATGTAGCGCAGAAGATGAAAGAGGGTAAAGCCATTATCGCTTTGTGCGGTGATGATTTTGCAGGATTTACCTATATCGAGTCATGGGGGAACAAGCAATATGTCGCCACTTCGGGACTTATCGTACACCCGAAGTACCGGGGGCTCGGGTTGGCGAAACGTATCAAACAGGCTTCTTTCCAGTTGGCCCGCTTGCGTTGGCCGTGGGCGAAAATCTTTTCGTTGACGAGCGGTGCCGCCGTTATGAAGATGAACACCGAATTGGGGTACGTTCCCGTAACGTTCAACGAGTTGACCGATGATGATGCTTTTTGGCGCGGTTGCGAAGGTTGCATCAACCATGATATTTTGGTGGCGAAGAAACGAAAGTTCTGCATTTGCACCGCTATGTTATACGACCCGAAAGAGCATCAGGAAAAAGATCATCATCACGAAGAAAATAAATAAAAAACGAGATATGGAAAAGAAAAAGAAAGTTGTCGTTGCTTTCAGCGGCGGATTGGATACATCGTTTACCGTTATGTATCTGGCCAAAGAAAAAGGTTATGAAGTATATGCCGCTTGCGCCAATACCGGCGGATTCAGTGCCGAGCAGTTGAAACAAAACGAGGAGAATGCTTATAAATTGGGGGCTGTGAAATATGTAACACTCGATGTAACGCGTGAGTATTACGAGAAAAGCCTCAAATATATGGTTTACGGAAATGTTTTACGGAATGGTACTTATCCTATCTCGGTAAGCTCCGAACGTATTTTTCAGGCGTTGGCCATTGCCCGGTATGCCCAGGAAATCGGTGCCGATGCAATAGCACACGGTTCTACCGGTGCAGGAAACGACCAGATACGTTTCGATATGACTTTCCTTGTTCTTACGCCGGGTGTCGAAATCATAACACTTACCCGCGATATGGCTCTTACCCGGCAATATGAAATCGACTATCTCAATCAGCACGGCTTTGCTGCCGACTGGACAAAATTGAAGTACTCATATAATGTAGGTCTTTGGGGAACGTCGATTTGCGGCGGAGAGATTCTCGACTCGAAGCAAGGTCTTCCCGAAACCGCATATCTCAAACAAGTTACCAAAACCGGCAGCGAAGAACTGCGCCTCGAATTTAAGGAAGGCGAATTGTGCGGTGTCAACGGTGTCAAGTACGACGATCCCATCGAAGCGATTCTCAAAGTCGAAGAAATCGGAGCGGCTTACGGTATCGGTCGCGACATGCATGTGGGAGATACCATCATCGGTATCAAAGGGCGTGTGGGCTTCGAAGCGGCTGCTCCGATGCTTATTATCGGCGCTCACCGTTTCCTCGAGAAATATACGCTCAGCAAGTGGCAGCAGTACTGGAAAGACCAAGTGGCCAACTGGTACGGAATGTTCTTGCACGAGAGTCAGTATCTCGAACCCGTAATGCGCGACATAGAGGCGATGTTGCAGAGTTCTCAGCGTAATGTCAACGGTACGGTTATTCTCGAGCTGCGTCCCCTTTCGTTCTCTACTGTCGGTGTCGATTCCAAAGACGATTTGGTAAAGACCAAGTTCGGGGAGTATGGCGAAATGCAGAAAGGCTGGACAGCCGAAGACGCCAAAGGATTTATCAAAGTAACATCTACTCCGCTGCGTGTCTACTATACCAATCATAAAGACGAGGAGTTGTAGAAATGACATCTGTGAAAAGGCTCTATCGCTCGTCGGATAACCGTGTTTTTGCGGGTATCTGCGGTGGATTGGGCGAATATTTCGATGTTGACCCTACGGTGGTGCGCGTTGTGTATGTATTGCTTTCGCTGCTTACTGCTTTTATGGGGGTATTGCTCTATATTATTTTATTGTTTGTAATTCCCAATCGTCCTCGGATAGAGGGTTGACGGGAAATAAAGATGACGTTCATGATAAAAGTTGGAATCATAGGCGGAGCCGGATATACGGCGGGGGAGTTGTTGCGGTTGCTCATCAATCACCCCGATGTGGAAGTCGTTTTTGTAAACAGTGCCAGTAATGCGGGAAACCGAATTACCGATGTGCATAGCGGACTTTATGGAGAAACCGATCTGATCTTTACCGATGAATTGCCTTTGTCCGAAATCGATTGTCTCTTTTTCTGTACGGCGCATGGCGATACACGTAAGTTCCTGGAAACGCATACCTTGCCCGACGAGTTGCGGGTTGTCGATCTTTCGATGGATTTCCGTATCGAAAGCGACGAACATGATTTTGTGTATGGTCTTCCCGAGTTGAACCGTAAGCGTATAATCCGGGCGCGGCACATTGCCAATCCCGGCTGTTTCGCAACGGCCATACAATTGGGGTTGTTGCCGTTGGCGAAAAATCTGCTGTTGAATAATCCCGTACACATTACGGCGATTACCGGAAGTACCGGAGCCGGTCAGAAACCGACATCTACATCGCATTTCAGTTGGCGGAACAACAATATGTCGGTCTATAAGCCGTTTACCCACCAGCATCTGCCCGAGATACGGCAGAGTCTATCGCAGTTGCAGCATAGTTTCGCAGCCGACCTCAATTTTATTCCCGTACGGGGAGATTTTGCCCGGGGAATTTTCGTGTCGATGTATACCGAATGCTCCGTAGAACTCGAAGAGATTCGCAGATTGTATGAAGAGTATTACGATGACCATTCGTTTACATTCGTAACCGATGCCAATCTCGATTTGAAACAGGTGGTGAATACCAATAAATGTTTGTTGCATCTCGAGAAGCACGGAAATAAGCTGCTTATCCTTTCGGCCATAGACAATCTGCTTAAAGGTGCGTCGGGACAAGCGGTACATAATATGAATCTGCTTTTCGGCCTGACCGAAGTGGCCGGTTTGAAATTGAAACCTTCGGCATTCTGATAAGGATTAAAAACGAACGATTATGAAATTATTTGATGTATATCCTCTTTTCGATATCAATGTCGTCCGGGGAAAAGGTTGTCATGTGTATGACGATAAAGGAAACGAGTATCTCGACCTTTACGGCGGTCATGCCGTAATTTCGGTAGGTCATACCCACCCATATTATGTGGAAAAGTTGACGAAACAGCTCAATCAGCTTTCGTTTTATTCCAATTCGGTAATCAATACCCTGCAAATCGAATTGGCCGATAAGCTCGGCCGTGCGTCGGGATATGACGATTACAGTCTCTTCCTGATCAATTCCGGTGCCGAGGCCAATGAAAATGCGTTGAAACTGGCATCGTTCCATACCGGGAAGAAAAAAGTCGTTTCGTTTGCGCACTCTTTTCATGGCCGTACGTCGGCTGCTGTAAACATAACCGATAACCCCAAAATCATAGCACCGATAAATCATACGTTCGATGTTGTGTATCTCGCACTGAACGATATAGATGCTGTGCGTCGCGAGTTGTCGGCCGGCGATGTGTGTGCTGTCGTGATCGAGGGCATACAAGGGGTAGGAGGTATACAGTTGCCCGATGACGAGTTCCTGCGCCGATTGCGGGACATTTGTACCGAAACGGGTACGGTGCTTATTGTCGATGAGATACAGTCGGGCTACGGTCGTAGCGGAAAGTTCTTCGCCCATCAGTATGCCGGTATTCGTCCCGATATTATTACAATGGCCAAAGGTATGGGAAACGGATTTCCCATAGGCGGATTGCTTATCAGTCCCATGTTCACTCCCGTATATGGTATGTTGGGTACTACGTTCGGAGGCAATCATTTGGCATGTACTGCGGCTATTGCGGTTCTCGATATTATGGAGAAAGAAGCTCTCGTCGACAATGCGGCTCGCGTGGGGACGTGGCTCATCGAGCAGTTGAAACAGTTGCCGGGTATCAAAGAGGTACGCGGACGCGGATTGATGATCGGTATCGAATTTGAGGAGTCTATCAAGGAATTGAGGACTTCGTTGCTCTTCGATTATAAAGTATTTACGGGGGTTGCGGGCACGAATGTGATCCGTCTACTGCCGCCTTTGACACTTACGATCGATGATGCGGCCGAGTTTATGGAACGGTTCAAAAAAGTCTTATCAAAAAAACAGATGTGATGAAAATTGCGATTATCGGAGCCGGAAATATGGGCGGGGCCATTGCGAAAGGATTGGCGCAAGGAACGGTGATAGCTGCCGGAGATATCTGGGTTTCCAATCCGTCTTTGTCGAAACTCGACGATTTAAAAGCGTTCGATTCCCGTATCAATACGACAACCGACAATCAAAAAGCCGTCGATGTTGCCGATTGGGTGATCTTGGCTGTGAAACCGTGGTTGATCGATATGGTGGTGAAATCGATTAAGTTCCGGCCGGAGCAGGTCGTCATATCGATTGCAGCCGGGGTTACTTTCGAGGCTTTGGCAAAATGTCTGGGGTATGAACGGACGATTTTCAGAATGATTCCCAATACGGCCATTTCGGAATTGTCGAGTATGACGCTTATATCGTCTCGCAATGCATCGGCCGAACAGGAACAGATTATTCTTTCCCTTTTCAATGAGTTGGGTTTGGCGATGATTATTCCCGAATCGCAGATGACAGCTGCCATGATCGTTACGTCATGCGGGATTGCGTATGTGTTGAAGTATATACATGCAGCAACCGAGGCTGGGGTCGAGATGGGAATCGCGCCCGGTACGGCGATGAAAATGATTGCCGAGTCGGTAAAAGGAGCGGCCGAGCTTATTCTCCACAACGATACTCATCCTGCCGTAGAGATCGATAAGGTAACGACTCCCGGCGGGGTAACTATCAAGGGTCTCAATGAGTTGGAACATGCCGGATTTTCTTCTGCTATTATCCGGGCGATGAAAGCTTGTTTGTAATTATTGAAGAAATGCGGGAGGAATCTCTCTTGCCATAAATCCCTGTTTGCACGGAACAGGGATTTTGTTTTTTAAAAACGATGGTAGAAGCAGATAGAAAAATAATTTTGTATAGCCCTCGATTTGCACTATCTTTGTAGAATCATGTAAAAATAAAAAATATGTCTGTCAATAAAGTAATCCTGATAGGTAATGTAGGAAAAGACCCCGAGGTAAGATACCTCGACAACAACGTGGCTGTGGCCAACTTCCCGTTAGCAACCACCGAGCGCGGTTATACGACGCGGGCCGGAGTACAGGTTCCCGACCGTACCGAATGGCACAATATCGTGTTGTGGCGAGGTTTGGCCGAAACGGCCGAGAAATATGTGCGTAAAGGAACGCAGCTTTATATCGAGGGCCGTATTCGTACTCGTAATTATGAAGTCGACGGTGCTACTCGCTATATCACCGAGATTTATGCCGACAATATGCAGCTTTTGGGGCGTCGTAGCGACCAACCGGCAGGAGACAGTATGAATAATAATATGTCGATGGCGACTCCTTCGCAGCCGGCTGCAACCCCTACTTTTACTCCGACTGATGCGTCGGACGACCTGCCTTTTTAATGAAGTAGTACGAACGTCTATAAACAAAACCCGGAATTTTGTTCCGGGTTTTTATTTATATATGCTCTTGTAAAAAAATATTAAAACATTTCTTGCAATCGGGTATACGTGCAAAATATCGTTAGTTTTGCAAATGGTATGGAAAGGAATTTTTGAAATCTCTTTTTTGCCGATCGGTACGGTTTGAAAAGTCCGTCCCGTTATGTTTAACTAAAACTTATCTGTTTGGACCCTGATAGTTATTTATCGAGCTTTTGGGCTTCGATCGAGGTGTCTCCGATTACGTGGAGTAGTGCCATATTTCTTATTTCAGCTCTTTTTTTCTTGGGAGTATCGGCTTTTATGTCGGCTTCTGAAATTGCCTTTTTCTCGCTTTCTTCTCGGGATATGGAGAAAATCGATTCTGCTGCAACTCCGCGGGATACCCGTGTTTCCGATTTGTTGTCCCGGTCGCCCTATTTGATGATGGAAATTTTCATCGTAAATAATTTGGCGAACATGGCTGTGATTATGTCGGGCATTTTTTTTCTATCGGAAATTTTCGATTTTTCACGAGCGCCGGGGGTGGGATATGCGATTGAGTTCGTGTTGTTTGTTTTCCTGATCTTATTGTTCGGAGAGATTATACCCAAAGTATATGCTCGCCAGAATGGCTTGAAGATGATGCGTAGAGCTGTGCCGGTACTGACTTTCCTTGAAACTTTTTTAGGCGGAGTGTCGAAGTTGATGGTACGCTCGGCATCATATATCAGCCAGCGCTTCGCTCATAAGGAGTCGTCGATTTCTATGGACGAACTGTCTCATGCCGTAGAGATGACACATGCCGGTACGGGCGAAGAAAAAGAGATGTTGCAGGAAATCGTACGATTCGGTGATAAGACCGCTCAGGAGATTATGACGGCGCGTACCGACCTGACCGATGTCGATATCCATATCGATTTTAGTTCTTTGCTTCGGGTCGTAGTCGAGACGGGATATTCTCGTATTCCCGTTTATGACGGTTCTCAGGACAACATCAAAGGGATTATCTACATCAAAGATTTATTACCCTTTGTTTCCCGGGGCGATGATTTTGACTGGCGGCACCTTTTGCGTCCTGCTTATTTCGTTCCCGAAGATAAGATGATAGACGACCTGCTTGAAGATTTCCGCAGGCAGAAAATACACATGGCGGTGGTGGTCGATGAGTTTGGCGGTACGTCGGGAATCGTTACGCTCGAAGATGTTCTCGAAGAAATTGTCGGGGAGATTAGCGACGAGTACGATGAGGACGAATCTCTGTATACGTGTATCGACGATCGTCATTATATATTTCAGGCTAAAATTCCGCTTGAAGATTTTTATGAAGTGGTACACGCCGATCCCGAAGAATTTCATATCGATGATGATGTGGAAACACTGGCAGGCCTGATTCTCTTTGTTACGGAAGATTTTCCCAAACCTCTTGACCGGGTACGTCTTGGGCGTTTCTCGTTCCAGATTCTTGAAATAGATAAGTATCGTATCGAGAAAGTAAAAGTAACGATAGAAGATGAAGATGTGTCGCAATAGGGGGCGGGGCGTTTGTTTGGTATTGCTCTTTTTGTTGTTCGGGACGGGATGTCGTTCGGGACGGGGGGATATACCTCGGCCCGAGGGCTTTATGCGTATCGAACGTGTCGATACGGTTTATCGGCGTATATACCCGTATTTCCCTCTCTCTTTTGAGATTCCTTCTCAGGCGGCTTTTGAGCGAGATGTAGCCTCGTCGTCATGGGTCAATATCGTCTATCCTCATTATGGCGCAACTTTGTGGTGCAGTTATGTTGCCCTGACGACCGAAAACAAAGAGGCTTTTTATGCCGAAAGCCGCGATTTGGTATATGTGCATGCTGCAAAAGCGTCATCGATCACGGCGCAAAGTTATGCCGATGATGAACGTCGTGTATATGCCGTTTTATACAATTTATCGGGACAAGCGGCTACGCCGTTGCAGTTTGTCGTTACCGATAGTGTAGCGTATCTTTTTCGAGGTGCGCTTTATTTCGATACTCCGGTGCGACGCGATTCCGTAGCCCCGATTGTCGATTATATAACCGACGATGTAGTTCGCCTGATAGAAACCTTACAATTACGGAACTGATGCCTTTCTATACTGTTTTGGATCGATTTCCCGGAGTGCGTGTTGCTTTATGGCGTCTCGCTGAGGATAGCGAAACGCTTTGCAGATTTTTTCCCGAGAAGTCGAAAGGCGTTTGTGAAAAGGCTGTCAGAGGAATTACGGCAGAAAAGCGGCGACGGGAGCGATTGGCGGCTCGGTTGTTGTTGATGCGTTTGGGACAGACGGGAGACATCGTTTACGATCGTCATGGAAAGCCCGGAATTTTCGATGAATCCGCCCATATTTCTATTTCACACACACAAGGGTGGGTTGTTGTAGCGGTGGCCGACAGGCCGGTCGGTATTGATATTGAAACGTGGGGAAAACGGGCTTTGAAGGTATCGGAACGTTTTCTTGGCATAGAAGAACGGGAAATGTTGAAGTGCGATGTGCCCGATGACGTGGCAACGCTGTTGTGGTCGGCCAAAGAGTCGATGTTTAAGATTTTGGGAATCGAAGGCGTGGATTTTGCCAGGCATTTGAGTATATCCCCTTTTCGGTACACACTTTCTTCTGGCGAAGCCCGATGTTTTGAGGCGGAAGAATTTCGTTCAGGTCAGAACCGTCATTTCCGCATTTATTACATCTGCCTTCCCGATTTTGTATTGACACTGGCTGTCGAATAGAGTATCCGTGCTTTTGTATCAGCCATTTATTATTTATCTTTCTGTCGATGTTATTCCGGTAAAAAGCTATGGGCGATAGGTGTGTTTTCTGCGTATGAAATAGTCGATGACGATGTTCCGGCGGCCTTCGGGCGTTTCTTTCAGTATGTTGGTATCGGGCTGTTCGTGATAGCGTTTGCGCTCTTTACGGAAGTGATTGTGGGCGAGCCATACGGCGCGAGCGTGCTGCCATTCTCCTCCGGCGATATATCGGGCGAGGGCGATCGTGTCGAGCAATCGGCGTATGATGAGAATTCTGCGACCTTCGTTTTTCGGAAGGTTTTTATAGAGCATCAGCAGATTGTTGCGAAAATTGAGGTAGGTCTTGCGCGGTTCGCTGGCCGAAAGCGTGGCGCCTCCGAGATGGTACATGTGGCTTTGCGGTACGGTGTATATTTTGTATCCCAATAATTTGACACGCCAGCAGAGATCTATTTCCTCCATGTGGGCAAAGAAACTTTCGTCGAGGCCTCCGGCTTTCAGGTATACCTCCCGACGGATAAAGAGACAGGCTCCCGTCGCCCAAAAAATTTCGGCCGGCGAGTCGTATTGTCCTTCATCGTTTTCGATAGAGAAGAAGATGCGTCCCCGACAGTAGGGATAGCCGTATTTATCGAGAAATCCGCCTGCCGCACCAGCATATTCAAACGCCTTTTTGTCTCGGTAAGCAAGTAGTTTGGGTTGGCATGCACCTACATCGGGATGGGACTCGCAGAAGTCGAACAATGGTGTAAGCCAATCGGGAGAGGCCTCGACATCAGAGTTGAGAAGGACGACGTAAGGGTATGGCAGTTTTTTTATGGCAAGATTGTATCCTCGGGCATAACCGTGATTTTCTTCCATTTCGAGAAGTACCACATCGGGGTGGTTTCTTTTTAACCACTCGACCGAACCGTCGGTCGAACCGTTATCGGCAACAACGACGTCGGCTATGTCGGTCGGTGTATGGGCACATATCGAGGGCAGAAACTCTTTCATCAGATCGAGTCCGTTCCAGTTGAGTATGACGACTGCTACTTTTTTCATGGAGAGGAATTATAAATGCCGGTGTTTCCAGCGGTTGTGGGTCCAAAGCCAATACTCTGGGGCTCGGAGTATCGTTTGTTCCATCAGCCCGATGTATCGGTCGGTGATTTCGAAGTCGGGACGAGTACGCGGATCGAGTTCTATTTCCCGTATGGTGGCTCGGTAATATCCCCGTTTTATGACTTCGACGTCGAAGTACATGACGGCGATGTCGAGTTTTTTGGCAATAATTTCTCCGCCGGTGAATACCGGAGTATCTTGGTTGAGGAACGTTGTCCAATGATGTATATTGGCAGGTGATGGCGTTTGATCCGAAATGAATCCGGTTCCCGATTGTTTGCCCGATGCGCGTACCGACAGGAGGGAGCGCAGCGTACCGGCTTTGGGTATGCAGGTAAGACCGAAGCGGGAGCGTATTTTCAGGAATAATCGGTCGAACCATTCGTTTTTCAACGGGCGGTAGATCTGCCCCAAACGGGTGTTCGGGGTATTTATCCATAGGGAGATCGACGAGATATATTCCCAGTTGCCGTAATGTCCCAACATCATGATAACCGAACGCCCGCTGTTGAGCGTCGATTCTAATAATTCCGCATTGACGAATTGCATGCGTCTGCGCATCTCATCGTCGGAGATGTGCAATAACTTGATCGTTTCGAAGAAATAATCGCAAAAATGCCGGTAAAATCGTCGTTCGATGGCTTTGCGTTCTTGCGGAGTATTTTGAGGGAATGCGTTTTTCAGGTTCTTGCGCACGATGTGCAGCCTATAACGGCCTATGTAATAGACCAACGGATAAAGCAGATCTGATAAAATATATAAGATGCGGAGAGGAAGCAGAGCCACTATCCGCAGGAAAAGACCGAATGGAGCCAGACAAATATTTTGTAAAATATGCTTCTTCATGTCGTTTTATAGGAGCTGTGCATGTAAAGCTGGAATATCTTTTTTTTCGATGAAATCGCCTATTTTTACATTGCGTACCGTATTGATGAGGCTCTTTTCAAAAGGGAGTTCCACTCTCACATAGTTGTCGGTAAATCCATGCATCGGGGCATTTTTTGCCGGGTGTTCAAAAAGCACGGGACGAGTTTTGCTTATTTGGGAAGAATAAAAACGGTGTAGTTTCCTTTCCGATATTTCGAGAATACGACGACAACGCTCATGCCTGATTTCCTGTGGCACGATGGGCTTTATTTTCAGAGCTTGCGTACCTGGACGCTCGGAATAGGTGAAAACATGCAATTGGGAGATGTCGAGACTGTCGATAAACTGGGCCGACTCGTCGAAAAGCGTATCGGTCTCTCCGCGCATACCGACAATGAGGTCGACTCCGATGAAAGCGTCGGGCATGACTTGTTTGATATGTTCGATACGTCGCGCGAAGAGTTGCGTGTCGTAGCGTCTGCGCATAAGGCGGAGAACCTCATCGCTACCCGATTGCAAGGGTATGTGGAAGTGGGGGGCGAAATGTTTCGATGCGGCGACGAAATCGATAATTTCGTCGGTCAGTAGATTGGGCTCTATCGATGAGATGCGATACCGGTCTATGCCGTCGATTTTTTCGAGTTCCTGTATGAGCCCGAAAAATGTCTCTCCGGTCGTTTTACCGAAGTCTCCTATGTTCACACCCGTCAGAACGATCTCATGACCGCCTTCACGAGCCACGTTACGGGCTTGCTCCACAAGGTCGGCGATGTGTCCATTGCGGCTTCTGCCCCGGGCGTAGGGTATCGTGCAATATGAGCAGAAATAGTCGCAGCCGTCTTGCACTTTGAGAAAGTAGCGTGTGCGGTCGCCTCGTGAACATGAAGGGGCGAAATTGTCGATTTCCTGACTGGGGGTGGTGAATATGTCGGTTTCTTCTTTTTTTTGCAGTTTGTCGAGGTATTGGGCTATTTTGCCTTTTTCTCCTGCGCCCAGTACCATATCGACGCCCGGTATGCGGGCGATCTCTTCGGGTTTGAGTTGTGCGTAACAACCGGTTACGACAACGACGGCCTCGGGGTGTTGGCGGGAAATACGGCGTATGGTTTGCCGGCATTTTTTGTCGGCGAGTTCCGTTACCGAGCAGGTGTTGATGATGCAGATGTCGACGGGTTCCCCGTTTCGGGCACGACGTATGCCCCTCTCTTCGAGCATGCGTCCGATGGTCGAAGTTTCGGCGAAGTTGAGTTTGCACCCTAAGGTGTAATAAGCGGCGGTTTGCGGTCCGAATGTTTGGCGGTCGATCATCTGGTTCTATTTAATGGCAGATTTCGATACAAAAGTAATATTTCACGCATAAATAAACTGTAATAGCAGATACTTTCTTTTTATTTAACGCCATGAAATGTTCTTTTTTCTGAGGGGAAAAGAAAAAGATTTATGACTCTTTCCTGCCTTCTCGAAAGGTTGTTATCGTGTCGGTCGGGTTTCACCCGAAATGGTGCGTATAGTACCGTCGGGATTATATTCCAGTTCACAGACTTTCATGCTGCGTAGGTATGATACACCTCCCGATGGAGCGCTATCGTGGAAAAAGAGATACCATTTGCCTTTGTATTGGCATATCGAGTGATGGGTCGTCCAGCCGATTACAGGTGTGAGTATTACCCCCGTGTAAGTGAACGGTCCGTAGGGGTTGTCTCCTATGGCATAGCAGAGCATATGGGACGTGCCGGTTGAGTAGGAAAAATAATATTTCCCGTTGTATTTGTGTACCCATGCTGCTTCGAAGAAACGGTGCGGATCTCCGTTTTTGAGAGGATTACCGTTCGAATCGAGAATCATTACCGGTCGCGGGTCTTCGGCAAATTCGAGCATATCGTCGCTGAGGCGTGCTACCCGGGCGGGAAGAGCCTCTTCATTTTTCCCGGGAATGATACCGCATTCCTGAGCCTTATTATCTCGGTACCGTTGGAGTTGCCCGCCTTGCAAACCTCCAAAATAGATATAGTATTTGCCTTCGTCTTCAAATACGGCGGGATCGATGCTGTAACTGCCCCGCATGGGATGGGGTTGGGGAATGAACGGCCCGTAAGGTTTTTCGCCGATGGCTACACCGAGGCGGAAGATGTCGTTTTTGTCTTTGGCCGGAAAATACATATAATATTTACCGTCTTTACAAGCGACATCGCAAGCCCAAAGTTGCCGGCTTGCCCACGGAATCTGTTCGAGAGAAAGAACAACGCCGTGGTCGGTAACTTTCCCTTTTTGCGGTTCTTTGGTAGAAAATACATGGTAGTCGCGCATATTGAAGTGATTCCCGTCTTCGGGGTCGGTAACTCCCGATTCCCAGTCGTGGGAGGGATAAATATAGACTTTCCCTTCGAAAATATGTACCGACGGGTCGGCCATGTAATCATCGGGAAATAGGTATCGGGCGGGTGTCCCGAGGGGCTCTTCTTTGGCTTCGTTTTGTGCAGTGGTGGAGAAAGATAAGGACAGTGAGGCCCATAAAATGCATAATGTGAGAATGGTCGGATTTTTCATTTGAGGTATTTGTTTTTTGTTGGAGGTAATCGGTCGATATATTGCGAAGGAATAAATCTATTTGTTGTAATGGTGAAAAAAACGGGCGGCACATGATGCGGGTCGTCCGCTTTTTATTTTGGTTGTCAAAGATAATGAAATATCTCGAAAACCTTGATAATCTTTCCCTTCTTTACCTATTCGGTATAATTATTTGTTTTTTTATTTTACCTTTGCGGAAAATATATTTGTTGTCTCATGGTAGAGGAAAATTTTATCAAAATCTACGAGAAAAGTTTCAAGGAGAATTGGGACCTGCCGGCATTGACCGATTATAATACCCGCGAGACGTTTACTTATGGCGATATGGCTCGACAGATAGCACGTATACATCTCTTGTTGCAGCATTGCCAAATACGTCGGGGCGACAAAATCGCTCTTATCGGGCGGAATACTCCGCGTTGGGTGATGTCTTTTTTCGCTACGGTTACTTATGGGGCGATTATTGTTCCTATTCTGCAAGATTTCAATCCCAATGATGTGCACCACATCATAAACCATTCCGATGCCGTGTTGCTTTTTTCCGGCAGTTTGGCGTGGGAGCATATCGAGATGGAGAAACTCAATCAGGTGCGGGGTGTTATTTCCCTCGACGATTATAGCTGCCTCGACCAGAGAGATGGGGAAGATATTATGCAGTATCTTGCTGATATCGACCAGCATTTCGAAAAAACTTATCCCGACGGTTTTTCCCGTAATGATATAAAATATGCCGAGTTGGGCAACGATAAGGTAAGTCTTATCAATTACACTTCGGGTACGACGGGATTCAGCAAAGGCGTGATGCTTACCGGAAATAATCTGGCAGGGAATACCTGTTTCGGTATGCAATCGAAACTGCATTATAAAGGTAGCAAGTGTTTGTCGTTCCTTCCTCTGGCTCATGCTTACGGTTGTGCTTTCGACCTGCTGACACCGTTGGCTGTCGGGACGCACGTTACTCTGTTGGGAAAGATACCTTCGCCCAAAATTTTGTTGAAAGCGATGGAGGAAGTGAAGCCCAATCTCATCATCTGCGTACCTCTTATTCTCGAAAAGATATATCGCAAGCAAATACTTCCTATGCTCAATAAGCGTACGATGCGTTGGGCGTTGTCCCTTCCGGTACTCGACAGCCGTATTTACGGGCAGGTTTGCAAGAAATTGGTCGATGCTTTCGGCGGGCGTTTCGAGCAGGTTATCGTAGGCGGAGCTCCTTTAAATGCCGAGGTAGAAGCATTCCTTCATAAAATCAAATTCCCGTTTACGGTAGGTTACGGAATGACCGAATGCGCTCCGCTTATCAGTTACACGCATTGGAAAGAATTCATTCCCCGCTCATCGGGACGCATCCTTCCTGGTTATATGGAAGTGAAAATCGACTCGACCGATCCCCAACTGATACCCGGTGAAATCTGTGTGCGGGGCGAAAATGTAATGAAAGGATACTATAAGAATGAAGAAGCAACGGCCGATGTCTTGAAAGACGGCTGGTTGCATACCGGCGACATGGGAACGGTAAGCGAGGACGGAACTATCTTTATCAAAGGTCGCTATAAGACGATGATACTTGGTGCTAACGGACAGAATATTTATCCCGAAGAGATAGAGTCGAAACTCAATAATATGCCATTTGTCATGGAGAGTCTCGTTATCGAAAAGGAAGGAAAGCTCGTCGCTTTGGTATATCCCGATTTCGAAGCTGTCGATACGTATGGTCTTACCCCGGAAGATCTGCCGGTTGCGATGGAGGAAGTGCGCCGAAATCTCAATAAAGAGGTGGCGCCTTATGAAAGTATCGCGCACATATATATTTATCAGTCGGAGTTTGAAAAGACACCCAAACGTAGTATCAAGCGCTATCTGTATACCAATTTCACTCCGTTGCCCGATAAAAAGGAAAAATAAAAAACAAATTCTGGTAAAAAAGATATTAAAAAGTTTACTGCAATGAACAAAAAAGCATTTCTGTTGATTCTTGACGGCTGGGGCATAGGCGACCGGGCCAAAGACGATGTGATTTATAACACACCTACTCCGCATTGGGATAAATTGCTGGCTGCTTACCCGCACTCACAATTGCAGGCTTCGGGAGAAAATGTCGGCCTGCCCGACGGCCAGATGGGAAACTCCGAAGTCGGACACCTCAATATCGGTGCCGGTCGCGTCGTATATCAAGACTTGGTGAAGATAAACCGTGCTTGTGCCGACAAGTCGATTTTCTCCAACCCCGAGATTGTCAAAGCCTTTACATATGCTCGTGAGAACGGGAAACAAGTTCATCTTATGGGGCTTGTATCCGACGGCGGTGTGCACAGTTCTCTCGATCACCTTTTTGTTTTGTGCGATATCGCTTCCGAGTACGGTATCGATAAGACGTTTGTACATTGTTTTATGGACGGCCGCGATACCGATCCCCGTAGCGGAAAAGGATTTATCGAGGCACTCGAAAAACATCTTTCGGAAAAGAAAGGGGCTATTGCCTCGATTATAGGCCGTTATTATGCCATGGACCGGGACAAACGTTGGGAACGGGTGAAAGAGGCTTATGACCTGCTTGTCAACGGAAAGGGAACTCCCGCCACCGATATGGTTGCTGCCATGCAGGCTTCGTATGACGCCGATATTACCGATGAGTTTGTAAAACCGATTGTTCATGTCGGAGTTGACGGGAAACCCGTATCGGTGATCGAAGAGGGCGATGTGGTTATTTTCTTCAATTACCGTAATGATCGGGCCAAAGAGCTGACCATCGTTCTTACCCAGCAAGATATGCCCGAAGCCGGTATGCATACGTTGCCTTTGTATTATTGCTGTATGACCCCTTATGATGCCAAGTTTACCGGATTGCATATCCTTTTCGATAAAGAAAATGTGGTGAATACTTTGGGGGAAATCGTGTCGAAAGCCGGCCGTAAACAGCTGCGTATTGCCGAAACCGAGAAATATGCGCATGTAACGTTCTTTTTCTCAGGGGGACGAGAAAAGGAATTTGACGGGGAAGACCGTATACTGATACCTTCGCCCAAAGTCGCGACTTACGATTTGAAACCCGAAATGAGCGTTTATGAAGTGAAAGATGCGCTCAATAATGCATTGGCTTCGGGAAAATACGATCTTGTCGTTTGCAATTTCGCCAACGGTGATATGGTGGGACATACCGGTGTATACGAGGCTATCGAAAAAGCGGTTAAAGCCGTAGACGAATGTGTGGGTTCGGTAATCGACACGGCTGTGGCCAACGGTTATGAAGCCATTATCATCGCCGACCACGGAAATGCCGATCATGCCTTGAATGCCGATGGTACGCCGAATACGGCGCATTCGCTCAATCCCGTTCCTTTCGTATATGTAACATCGAATAAAACGGCACAAGTAGAGAACGGTATTCTTGCCGATGTCGCTCCCTCGTTGTGTCATATCATGGGAATAGAGCTTCCTGCCGAAATGACGGGCAAATGTCTGATAAAGGATTAGAAACCAACGAAGAGTATATGTTGCAGATAGGCGATACGCTTATCAGTCTCGATGTTATCGAGCGGGATTTTATCTGTAATCTTTCCGCCTGCCGGGGAGCTTGTTGCATCGAAGGCGATGCAGGAGCTCCGATTACCGAGGAGGAGCGGCTTGTGCTTATGAAGTTGTTGCCTGAGGTGTGGAATGATTTGACTCCCGCTGCCCGGAAGATAATCAAGTCGCAAGGAGTGGCTTATGTCGATGAGGAGGGCGATTTGGTAACGTCGATCGTTGGCGGTAAGGATTGTGTCTTTACCTGTTATGGTGAGGATGGCATGTGTATGTGCGCGATTGAAAAAGCGTATCGTGAGGGTCGTGTATCGTTTTATAAACCTTTGTCGTGCCACCTTTATCCGATACGTGTAACTCGTTATCCCGCTTTCACGGCAGTCAATTATCATCGTTGGAAGATATGTAAGGCGGCCGAAGTGTTAGGCCGGAAAGAAGGGGTGAAGGTCTACCGTTTTTTGCGGGAACCGCTGATACGAAGTTTCGGGGAAGAGTGGTATGACGAGCTCGATCGGACGGCGCAGGCCTATTTACAGCAAAAGGAATCCGGCGAAATATAGTCGGTTATAAAAGACAAGGGGCAATCAAAATGATTGCCCCTTGTCTTTTATAGAGATTTAGAAGATTAGTATTGTTCCGATTCGTTAGGGAAATCTTGTTCCTTGACATCGGATATGTATTGCTTTACCGCGTCGGTTATAATAGTATGTAGGTTGGCATAACGACGCAGGAATCGGGGTGAAAAGTCTTTGTTGATACCCAACATGTCGTGCATAACCAGCACCTGACCGTCGACACCGCCTCCTGCACCGATACCGATGATGGGAATGGTTACCTCTTCGGCTACCCGGGCAGCGAGTTTTGCCGGTATTTTTTCAAGAACGATGGCAAAGCAGCCGAGTTGTTCGAGCAAATGGGCATCTTTGATGAGTTGTTGTGCTTCTGCCTCTTCTTTGGCACGGACGGCGTAAGTCCCGAATTTATTAATTGATTGGGGGGTAAGTCCGAGATGTCCCATGATAGGAATTCCGGCACTGAGAATCCGAGCGATGGATTCCTTTATCTCTTCTCCGCCTTCGAGTTTGACGGCATCGGCTCCGGTTTCTTTCATAATGCGTATGGCCGATGCCAAAGCCTCCTTGGAGTTTCCCTGATAGGAACCGAAAGGCATATCGACAACAACGAGCGCACGTTTTACGGCACGGACGACCGATTGTCCGTGATAGATCATCTGGTCGAGAGTCATGGGCAGTGTGGTAACATTTCCTGCCATAACGTTCGAGGCCGAATCGCCCACCAGAATTACGTCCATGCCGGCACGGTCGATAAGTGTCGCCATAGAGTAGTCGTAAGCGGTAAGCATCGATATTTTTTCGCCGCGTTCTTTCATTTCGATAAGGCGGCGTGTAGTTACTTTGCGGGTATCTTCGGTATAAGTTGACATGACTTTTTGATGTGTTGAATTTTCCCGCAAAGGTAGAACTTTTTGGAATACAAATCTTTTTTATCTCTTTTTTATTTTTGGAAGAGAATGCCTATTCGTATGTGTAATATTCGATTACACGATGTGTTGTTGTAGTCTCCTTTCCTGAATATTGGATACGGGTTGTCCAGTTTCCGTGCTCGTCGTAGGTGTAGTCGAATGTCGAGTCTTCTTTTTGGCTGCCGTTGACCGAGGTTATTTTCGAAACATCGTTGCGTTCGTTATAAAAATAGATTTTTTCCCGACGAGAACGTCCATTGATTACGATTTCGAGTTTTACATCACCTCCCGGTGTATAATAGGTCGTTGTAGTATTTTGTGGAGTGGCGGCGTTATAACTTTTTGAAGATATGAGGTCTCCGGCTTCATTGTAGGTATATTCGGTTTTCCGTCCGCCTTTTACTCCGTCAATAATGTCGGTACGCGTAGCCAATCGGTCGTTGCCGTAATCCAGTTTGCATATTTCCTGTTCTTTCCCATCTTCCCTCGTTTCTATGATGCGGGTTATTTCACGACGGTTGTTATAGTAATATGTCTTTTTCCATTGCGGTGTGGAGATGGTGCTCAGTGTGAAATCGGGGTGGTAGAGATAACTTTTTTCCTCGGTTTTCCCGTTTTTCTTTGTTTCGACGAGGAGAAGTTGCCCCAACTGGTCGTATAGAGAGGTAACCGTACTTTTTATTTCTTTCCCGTTTTGTCGAGAGATTGTGGTTTCTTGTATACTTTTGACATACCCTTTGAGATTGATTCGAGACCAATGCCAATAGCTTTTTTTCAGATGTCCCAGCCAGTCGTTGAGCGGTGCGATGTAGGTAGAATTGGGATAGTCCCGTAAAAATTTATCGTACGCATATTGGGTCGGCTGCTGGGTGATACTCAGGTAGTCGAACGACTCGATAGCCGATTGCGCCTCTTCTTTCATCGGGTGATCGGGGTATTCCGCGAGCAGTTGTTGGTATGCTTCTCGTGTATGGGTTTTACGAGCTTGGGCATAGGCAAGGCGATATATCCGGCTTTGTGCCTCTTCGATAAGTGGCGATTGCGGATATAGTTCGATGAATTTTTTGTAGGCCTCGATTGTATTGTCGAGTTGTGCAAAAGTTGTTTTATCGGCCAATCGGGTTATTTCTACGACATGTTCGGAAGATGCATAGTGTGATAGGAAATAGTTATACCCTTCTATCGTGCCTTTTTCTATGGCTTGGCGGTATGCTATGTCTTCTTGCTTTTGGGCAGCCGGTTCTACCCATTTGCTTTGCGGGCACAAATCGATGAATCGGGCATAGCTTTCTTCGGTATTTTCCCGACAGGCAAGTTTATACAGACTTTGTTCTATCTGTGTGCGTATGCTGTCGAGGGAATTGTCTTTTTTGTCGAGAAACTTGATAAGAGTACGTTCCTTACTGTTGGGTAAAAGTGATTTATTGAATATCTCGTAAGATTTCTGAGGGTTGTAGGCTTTGTACTCCGGGGTATTGAACAATAAGCAGTCGCACAAATCTATGAGCAGCAAGTCGCTTTTTTTCTCGTTATCATAGATTTTGTTTCGTTTTTCGATAGCTTTTTCGATTTTCTTTTCGATAATCAAGTCGTATATCTGTCCCGGATTTTGAGCATGTAATGCGGCTCCTTCTCCCAAGAGAAGAATTATGAATAGAAAGGCTCGTATTCTGTGCATTGTTGAAAGCATGGTGGACCGGGGATCGAAAGGATTGGAAATCGGGTTGTTGATGATTAAATCTAAGCAAAGATAATAATACTTCTCCGATAGAAAATGATTATAAATTCATTTTAGCGAAATTCAAGGTTTTTTCTCTCTTCAAAAAAGAATGCCGCCCAACATCAACATCGGGCGGCATTCTTTACTTGCTTGGATATACTGTTAATGAGAGAGTGATAATTGTGCGTCCATAGCGGCGGCAGCTCGTCGTCCGTCGCCCATAGCGAGAATGACGGTAGCTCCACCCCGCACGATATCGCCTCCGGCGTAAAGGTCGGGCAGATCGCTCTTCATGGATTCTTGATCGACGACTATTGTTCCCCATTTACTGATGTTAAGACCCTTTACTGTATGAGGTATGAGAGGATTGGGGGATACGCCTATACTGACGATAACCTCGTCGATATCGATTTCTTCAATGGCTCCCGGTATGGCGACCGGGCTGCGGCGACCCGATTCGTCTGGCTCACCCAATTCCATTTTTTGCAAACGCATTTTGGTAACGTGCCCTTTTTCGTCCCCTATGTATTCAATGGGGTTATGCAGTGTGAGGAATTCGATGCCTTCTTGCTTGGCGTGTTTTACTTCTTCGGTACGGGCCGGCATTTCGTCTTCGCTGCGGCGATATACGATGATGGCGCGCTCGGCTCCTAAGCGTCGTGCTGTGCGCACCGAATCCATAGCCGTGTTTCCGCCACCGATAACGGCGACACGTCGTCCGTGAAAGACCGGTGTTTCGGCATCAGGCTCGGCTGCATGCATCAGGTTTACCCGTGTAAGGTATTCGTTGCTCGACATCACCCCAATGAGGTTTTCTCCCGGGATGTTCATGAAACGAGGCAAACCGGCTCCGCTGGCGACGAAAATTCCTTTGAATCCCATTTCATGCAGATCTTCGTAAGAGAGCGTTTTTCCTATGATGCAATCGGTTATGAATTCGACACCCATTTTTCGCAGACTATCGATTTCCACGTCTACGATGCGGTTGGGCAGACGAAATTCCGGGATTCCGTATTTCAGAACGCCTCCGATTTCGTGGAGAGCTTCGAATACGGTTACCGAGTATCCTTTTTTTATCATGTCGCCTGCAAATGAAAGTCCGGCAGGGCCGGAACCGACAACTGCTATTTTTATGCCGTTACGGGACGGTATTTCCGGAGTGGATATTTGCCCGCTTTCCCGTTCGTAGTCGGCTGCAAAACGTTCGAGGTATCCGATGGCGACAGGCTGTTTTTTAAGTTTCTGCAAATAGAAACATTTCGATTCGCACTGTTTCTCCTGCGGGCATACACGGCCGCATACGGCGGGCAACGCACTGGTTTCTTTCAGCGTTTTTGCCGCTTCGAGAATTTCTCCCCGTTCGATGTTTTTGATGAATTTGGGTATGTTTATACCCACGGGGCAGCCCGTAATACAAAGTGGATCGGGGCAGTCGAGGCAACGAGATGCTTCGATGAGAGCCTGTTCCCGGGTGAGACCTTGATTTACCTCCTCGTTGCATGTTATGCGGTAGTCGGGGGTAAGCTCGTTCATCTCTGTGCGGGAGATGTTGATACGATCTTTATTGGGTTTCGATTTGCGGAGAGCTTCACGCCATGATGCCGCTCTTTCTGCGTTCAGATATTCTTTGTTGTCCATGAGTGATTGCGTTTATTCGATTCCTTTATACGAAGAAAGTCGCATGAGCATTTCGTCGAAATCTACTTGGTGAGCATCGAATTCGGGGCCGTCGACGCATACGAATTTTGTTTTTCCGCCTACGGTAACGCGACATGCGCCGCACATACCTGTGCCGTCGACCATAATCGTGTTGAGCGATGCCATCGTAGGAATATCGTATTTTTTTGTAAGAAGTGAAACGAACTTCATCATGATGGCCGGCCCTATTGTAACACATAAGTCAACTTTTTCGCGGTTGATAACCTCTTCCACACCATGGGTAACGAGTCCTTTTTTGCCGTATGAGCCGTCATCGGTCATAATGATTACTTCATCGGAATAGGGACGCACTTGTTCTTCGAGGATAATCAGTTCTTTGGTGCGTGCAGCCAATACCGTAATAACCCGGTTTCCGGCTTTTTTCATGGCTTCGACGATGGGCAATAGAGGGGCGACGCCTACCCCCCCACCGCAACAAACGACTGTGCCGACTTTTTCGACATGGGTAGCTTGTCCCAATGGGCCTACGACATCGGTGATGTAATCGCCGGCTTCGAGGGAACATAATTTCCGTGTCGATTTTCCGACGGCTTGTATGACGAGAGAGATGGTGCCTCGCTCGGGATCGGAAGATGTAATGGTCAAAGGAATGCGTTCTCCTTTTTCTCCTGTGCGGACGATGACGAAGTGTCCTGCTTTACGGGCTTTGGCAATGAGCGGAGCTTCTACGTCGAATTTGACGACGTTGGCAGAGAAGTACTCTTTGCTGATTATTTTATTCATGCGATAGGTAGTGTGATTATATTGGATTGCAAAGGTATGCAAAATTGTTGAGAAACGATGGACTTTAATAGGAAATCGCTATGAAATGTTGAAAAAATCTGGCAAATCGTTTCTGCGCTTTCCCGGGATTATTGCCTGTTATTTTTCTTTCCGCTTTTGTTTGAGTTTTTGCCGACGATGGTTCCACAACTTACGGCGGCGGGAGAATTTTTCGAAGAAATCGCGTACGGTTGTAAAGCGGGTATAGTTGTGTTGTACGTCGATAGATAGGGGATCTGATGTAAACGTGAGTTGCTCGTTTTCTTCTCCAAATTGTTCGGGGAAGAGTACGATAAAGTTATTCCCTGCAAAATATCGGGAGAGTTGCAGAGGGAGTTTTTCGAATTCGCTGTTGTATGAAAGGGACGTGTGGCGGGCGCTGACAACGACGAGCAAGTCGTCTTGCAAGACAACGCCTGTAAGCGTGAGTATATCGGCCCAGTCGTCGAGTACTTCAAATTCGCAGGAGATGCCGTATCGGTTGTGTCGCAATACGTTTCTCAAAACGATGATGGAGTTGTGGTGTGCATAGAAAACAACCCGGCATCCTATTTGTTTTCCGATGTTGGCGATACGGTCTATCCATTTGGTAAATCCGCTTTCGTATTCGGCTTTTTCGGGAACGGCGACGACGATACGGGTCGTCATGTTTATAGGTATGATGCACTTGGTGATAGCGACCATTTTGTGGGTGCTCTTCAACAAATTCTCTATTTTCGAGCCGAAAAAGCTGTCGACGATATTGCTTTTGTGGTGCAAACCTAGTATGACGTCTGAAATATTCTGTTCTTTGATCGTATGAATGATTCCGCTGGTGATATTTACATCGTATCGGGATAGGCCGGTAAGTCGGGTGTCCGATGCTGCTGCGATTTTTGTAGCTCTGTCCAGCAACATCTGTCCGGCTTCTCCTGAACGTAATGCGGTCTTGTTGTCATCGATGACATGTAAAGCGTAAAGCGGTTGTTGCTTATGCTGCCCCTTTGCCAAAACGGCAAGGTTTACAAGGTTTTCCAGCGTATCGGGGTTGGCAACGGGTATAAGAATGCGGGCATGGCCGGTATTGTCTTGGTTTTTATCGGGATCTTCGGCCGGTTGTAGGGTTGCCATTTTTTGTGCGGCGCGTTCGGTTGCAAAAGAACTGATGGTACATGTTACCAAAATCATGATAATTGTACCGTTGAGGATATTGATGTCGAATAAACCGATGTCGTAACCGATAAGTACGGCGGCGAGGGTGGCGGCTGCCTGTCCGTTGCTCAGCCCGAAAATCATGGCACGGTCGATTTTATCGAGGCCGAAATTTTTTTGAGTAATCCAAGCGGCCAACCATTTCGAAATGGTGGCGACTGCCGACATGACGATTGCGACAAACAGTGCCTTCCAACCCGAAAATACGACGGACGGATCTATGAGCATTCCCACTCCGATGAGAAAATAAGGAATGAAAAGGGCGTTGCCCACAAACTCTATACGGTTCATCAGCGGAGATACCGAGGGTATGAAACGATTGAGTACGACGCCTACGAAAAATGCTCCGAGAATCGGTTCGAGCCCGGCGGGTTTGGCGAGGGCCGAAGCGAGAAAGACGAGAGCCAGTACGAAGATGTATTGTGATACGTTATCGTTATATTTTTTGAAAAACCATCGGGCGATGCGCGGAAAGACGAAAAGAATAAACAAACTGTATGCGACCATGGAGAGAATGAGACGTACCCAGAACCATTCGTTGATAGTTCCCGTCTGCATACCTACGATGACGGCGAGTATGATGAGTGCCCCCAATACGGTAATGATAGTGCCTGCTATGGTAATGGTTACCGCCGGACGCCTTCCTACGCCGTACCGGAGTACGATAGGATAGGCCACCAACGTATGCGACGCATACATACTGGCCAACAGAATAGATGTCGTGAGGTCGAGATGTAACAGGTAGATACTCGATAATGTACCCAGTATCATGGGGATTATAAATGTGTATATGCCGAATGTGATGCCGCGAAGTTTTATTTTCCGGAAATCATTCAGGTTCATTTCAAGCCCTACCAGAAACATTAGGTAGAGCAAGCCGACATTCCCGAAAATTTTGAAACTGCTGTCATAAGCGAGGAAATCCAGCCCATGCGGGCCGAACAAGGTCCCGGCCAAAATCATGCCGATGATGTGGGGGATACGAAGTTTGTTCAGCAACAAGGGGGCGAACAGAATTATAGTCAGCACGATAAAAAATATCAGTACCGGATCGGTAAACGGTAATGTGGGTAAGAATCGGCTGACATCCATGATTCTGAAATTTCTGAGGTACGATTTCGGTTTGAAAAATGAATGAACAAAAGTAAGAAAAAAGAGGATATGATCGGCCTCGAAAGGCTGAAATCGTACAGAAAAGCACCATTTTTGATAAAAAAGTGGACGTTTGAGTATGAAATATAAGGAAAACCGTTAATTTTGCCAAGTTTTAAAATCGAAACATCTTTGTCAGTTGAAAGCGACAACTGAAAGATTCAAGCTGTTGAATAGTCATAAAAAATAAGATAACAAATGAATGTAGCCATTGTCGGAGCCAGTGGAGCTGTGGGACAAGAGTTCCTGCGGGTTTTGGCCGAGAGAAATTTCCCGATTGACGAATTGTTGCTGTTCGGTTCGTCTCGTAGTGCCGGAACTTCATATAACTTCCGGGGTAAAGATATTGTTGTGAAAGAGTTGCAGCACAACGATGATTTTAAAGGCGTGGATATTGCCTTTACATCGGCAGGAGCCGGTACGTCGAAAGAATTTGAAAAAACCATTACCAAATTCGGGGCTGTGATGATCGATAATTCCAGTGCTTTCCGTATGGACGATGACGTGCCTTTGGTCGTGCCCGAAGTCAATGGCCCCGATGCCAAAGTGCGCCCCCGGGGAGTGATTGCCAATCCCAATTGTACAACGATACAGATGGTGGTAGCATTGCAGGCCATAGAAAATCTTTCGCATATCAAGTCGGTACATGTTGCAACTTACCAGGCTGCCAGCGGGGCGGGTGCCGCAGCTATGGACGAGCTTGTGCACCAGTATGAAGAGCTGATGAAAGGTGAAGCTCCTACGGTACAGAAGTTCTACTATCAGTTGGCTTATAACGTGATACCTCAGGTCGACGTGTTTACCGACAACCTCTACACCAAGGAGGAAATGAAAATGTTCAATGAGACCCGTAAGATCATGCACTCCGATGTAAAGGTCAGTGCCATGTGTGTGCGTGTCCCGGTGATACGAGCTCATTCCGAGGCTATTTGGGTCGAGACCGAACGTCCTGTGTCGGTCGAAGAAGCCCGTGAGGCTTTTGCCAAAGCCGACGGGGTTGTACTTATGGACGAACCGGCCAACCGTACTTATCCCATGCCTCTCGATATTGCAGGGAAAGATCCTGTGTATGTGGGACGTATCCGCAAAGATATCTCAAATCCGAATGGGTTGACTTTCTGGGCGGTAAGTGACCAAATAAAAAAAGGTGCAGCCTTGAATGCCGTGCAGATTGCCGAATATCTGATACGAGAAAATGCGTTGTAGTATTCGGCTTGTCGTTTTATGTATCGTATTCTTTCCGTATGTCTGCGAGGCGGCCTTTTCGGGTCGCCTCGTGTCTTATCGGATATATGAAAATGGAATGATGGAAAATCTTTTTTCCGATGAGCGGCTCACTGCGCCGTTGTCGGCTCTTTTTCTCGAAATCGACAATCGTTGCGGATATTCCGGTCTTCCGGTTATCGGTATTACCAGCAATCACCGTTCCGGTGAGAACCTTACCTGTATTGCCGATCCTTATGTCGAGGCTGTACGTCGCGCTGGCGGTGCTCCATTGCTTTTGCCCGCGTGTGCCGATTCTGCTGTATTGGAACGTATCGTCGACCGTATCGACGGTCTTTTGCTGACGGGCGGAGGTGATTTTTCATCGGCTGTTTTGGGAAAGGATCTTTCTCCGTTGGCCGATTGTACCGATGCCGAAAGGGATATTACGGAATTTTCCCTTTTACGAATGGCTTTGCGTCGTCAGCTTCCCGTTTTCGGTATTTGTCGGGGACACCAGCTTATTAATTTGGCATTGGGAGGAACGCTTTATCAAGACCTGCCTACGGAATATCCGGCCGGTGTATTGCCTCACTCACAAGAAAGCGATAAGCGGCAGCCCACCCATGATGTTTCTCTTGTGGAGGGATCACTTCTTGCTCGTTTGTTGGGAACGGTACATATCGGAGTCAATTCATTGCATCATCAGGCTGTGCGGGACGTGGCTCCGTCGTTGCGGGCCGTCGCGTTTTCGCCCGACGGAGTGAATGAAGCCGTCGAGAGCCCTTATTATCCGGTTTATGGCGTACAGTGGCATCCCGAGCAGCTTTTGGCCGGAGGAGACGAAACGTCTTTGCCTCTTTTCGAGTATTTGGTCGATGAGGCGCGCATATATAGGCGGGCTCGAACTTTTCACGAGGAATATGTGTCGCTCGATTCGCACTGCGATACTCCCATGTTTTTCCCGGAGAAGATAGATGTGGGCCGACGCGATTCCCGCCTGAAAGTGGATTTGCCGAAAATGGAAGACGGAGGCATCGATGCGACATGTATGGTGGCTTATCTCCCGCAAGGGAAAAGAGATGAAGATAGTTTGAAATCGGCAACGGAAAAAGCCGACGCGATACTGGAAGAATTGGTCCGGCAGTTGGCTCGTTATCCCGAACGTGTACAGCAAGCGTTTGTTCCCGACGATGTCCGTCGCCTGAAAAGAGCCGGGAAGAAAGCTGTTTTCATGGGAATCGAGAACGGGTATGCCATAGGTCGCGATCTTTCCCAAGTGGCACGTTTCCGTCGTATGGGAGTTGTATATATGACGCTATGCCATAACGGCGACAATGATATATGCGATTCGGCAAAGGGGACAGGCGAACACGGCGGTTTGAGCCATTTCGGCCGCGAAGTCGTGCGGGAGATGAACCGGGTGGGAATGATGGTCGATTTGGCCCATGTCTCCGAAAGAAGTTTCTATGATGTGTTGGAGGCGAGCCGTGTACCGGTTGTCTCGACGCACTCTTCGTGCCGGGCTTTGTGCGATCACCCGAGGAATTTGACCGATGATCAGATTTGTGCTCTTGCGGCTCGCGGCGGAGTGATTCAGATTTGTCTCTATGAATATTTTTTGGTGAAGGGAAGAAAACCCTCGATGGCCGATATTGTCGCGCATATCGATCATGTTGTGCGATTGGTGGGTGCCGATTATGTCGGTATCGGTTCTGATTTCGATGGTGGCGGAGGTATTCCCGGTTGTGAGGCGGCCGATGAACTGATAAATATTACAAAGGCTTTGTTAAGAAAAGGATATACCGAGGAGATGCTCGAAAAAATATGGGGAGGAAATTTTCTCAGGGTAATGCGATGCGTGCAGAATGCGGCAGAGAATTACTCTTAAAAAGTGTAAATATAAATTGCATAGACCGATATTTTTGTTGAAAATCTTTTATCTTTGGAAGTCAAAACCTATACCATGATGAGACGTCGTTTTTCTTTGTTTTCTGTGCTCCTTTGTTTGGGCTGCTTCATTGTAATGCTTTTTACGACGGCTTGTCGCCAACCTTCTTCCTCTTCTTCGCAAACTCAAGCACCTTCACATGTTGTCGATGTGCCGGATTTCAATGCCGACTCGGCTTTTGCTTATGTCGAGCGTCAAGTGGCATTTGGTCCTCGTGTACCCAATACTCCGGCTCACCGCAATGCGGCTGAATATCTGACAACCGAGTTGCGTCGACATGGGGCGCAAGTGGTTTTACAGGATTTTCGGGTGAGGGCCTATGACGGGACGATGCTCGATGCATGTAATATCATTGCATCTTATTCTCCCGAAAAAAAAGACCGGGTACTGCTCTTTGCCCATTGGGATACACGCCCTTATGCCGATAATGATCCGCAGCAGAAAAATCATCGATTGCCTATCGACGGGGCAAATGACGGGGCGAGTGGTGTAGCCGTTTTGCTCGAAACGGCACGTCAGATACATGCCCGGTCTCCGCGGATAGGAATAGATATCATATTTTTCGATGTAGAAGATTATGGCCGGCCTTATTTTTCCGACCGTCCCGAGCAGGGTGATTCTTGGGCGCTCGGTTCTCAGTATTGGGCTCGTAGACCTCATAATCCGGCTTATCGGGCGCGTTATGGTATTTTGCTCGATATGGTAGGCGGGAAAAATTGCCGGTTTCCTCGGGAAGGCGTTTCGATGCAGCAAGCTCCTGGTATTGTAGACAAGGTTTGGAAAGCAGCTCAGTCTTTGGGGTATGGCGACTATTTTGTCGATGAAAGAGGTGGCTATATCAATGACGACCACGTATATGTGGGGCGTCGTGTACCGAGTATTGATATTATCGCCTACGATGAGTCGCAGGGAGGATTTGTACCTCAGTGGCATACGCTCGACGATACCCTTGAAAATATCGACAAGGGAACTCTCAAAGCTGTGGGCCAGACGTTGTTGTGGGTAATATATAACGAATAAGAAATTATACAGAATTTGAAAAATGAAGACTATTGATCAGATACAAGATGAGGTCGTCGACGAGTTTTCGGCTTTCGATGATTGGATGGATAAATACGCATTGTTGATAGAATTGGGAAATTCCCTGTCTCCCCTTGACGAGCAGTTCAAGGTCGAAAGCAACCTTATAGAGGGCTGTCAGAGTCGGGTATGGCTTCATGCCGAATATCGTGACGGCAAGGTTCTTTATCAGGCCGAGAGTGATGCCGTGATTGTGAAAGGAATCGTTTCGTTGCTGATCAAAGTTTTATCCGGTCATACTCCGCGGGAGATTCTCGATACACACCTTTATTTCATCGAACAGATAGGGCTTACAGAACATTTGTCGCCTACCCGTTCGAACGGCTTGCTTGCCATGGTGAAGCAGATGCGGCTTTACGCAATGGTGTTCAAGGCACAAGAGGACGAACAGAAAAAATAGTATAAACCTAAACTAAGAAAGAACATGTTTAAAAATCAACCTAAGGGTTTGTATGCATTAGCGCTTGCCAATACGGGCGAACGCTTTGGCTACTACACGATGATTGCAGTATTTGCTCTTTTCCTGCGCGCTAATTTCGGTCTTGATGCCGGTGTGGCAGGTGCGATTTACAGTACATTCCTCGGTCTTGTTTATTTTATGCCCCTTATCGGAGGTATCATGGCCGATAAATTCGGATTCGGAAAGATGGTAACCATCGGTATTACCATCATGTTTGCCGGTTATTTGTTGCTTTCGCTTCCTTTGGGCAGCGATACGATCGCTATGATCTGTATGCTTTTGGCATTGGCGTTCATCAGTATCGGCACGGGTCTTTTCAAAGGGAACTTACAGGTGATGGTAGGGAATCTTTACGACGATCCCAAATATGCCTCGAAGAGAGATGCCGCATTTTCTATTTTCTATATGGCGATCAATGTAGGTGCGCTTTTTGCTCCTACAGCAGCGGTGGAAATCAAAGAATGGGCGGAGACAAGTCTCGGATTCTCTTCAAATGATGCTTACCATTTCTCGTTTGCTGTTGCTTGTGTGGCATTGGTTATTTCTATGGCGATTTATTATGTATTCCGTCCGACATTCCGTCATGTAGAGGGGGGGCAACGAAAAGCGGGAGATGTAGTGGCAGAGGATAATCTTTCTCCGGCTGAAACCCGACAACGTATTATTGCCCTTTGTTTGGTATTTGCGGTTGTAGTGTTTTTCTGGATGGCATTCCACCAAAACGGATTGACGCTGACTTATTTTGCTGATGAGTTCACTGCAAAGAGTTCGGAAGGACTTCAAAGCATGTTCTTCAGTGTATGGAATCTTGTCTTGATAATCATCGGTGTATATGCACTTTTCTCGCTTTTCCAAGGAGATACGAAGCAGACTAAGGTTATTTCGGGAGCCATTGTATTGGGTGTCATTGCAATTTTGGCTTATAAGTATTTTAACTTGTCTGGTGCTATTGCCGTGTCTGCTCCTATTTTTCAGCAATTCAATCCGTTCTATGTTGTAGCGTTGACACCTGTTTCGATGGCTATTTTCGGAGCATTGGCAAAACGGGGTAAAGAACCTTCTGCTCCTCGTAAAATTGCTTACGGTATGTTGATCGCTGCTGCCGGGTTTGCCATTATGGCTTTCGGGTCGCTTGGCCTGCTTACGCCCGATGCGCAAGCTGAGACTGTCAAGTCGGGAGAAGAGGGGACTTTGGTATCGGCAAATTGGCTCATTTCTACCTATCTTGTATTGACGTTTGCAGAGTTGTTGCTCTCTCCGATGGGTATATCTTTCGTCTCAAAAGTAGCTCCGCCCAAGTTGAAAGGTATGATGATGGGAGGTTGGTTCGTAGCGACGGCTATCGGTAATGCTCTTGTTTCGGTCGGTGGTTTCTTGTGGGGCGGTCTGCCACTGTGGTTGGTATGGTCGGTATTTATCGTACTCTGCCTCTTGTCGGCACTCTTTATGTTTGTTATGATGAAGAAACTCGAAGCTGCTACCAAATAAAGAATGACAGTTTAGAATAAAAAAGCCAACCATGAAAGGTTGGCTTTTTTATTTGGAAATCTCGCGTTTTTATGAATCGTGTCATTCGAAGAGCGAGTGCTGCTCTGCGCCCAGCAGGTTGAATGTCTTGCGATGATAAGGCGTAGGGCCGTATTGTGCAATGGCAACCCGGTGTGTGCGGGTGGGATACCCTTTGTTGTCGTTCCAGTGGTACTGAGGAAACTCTTCGTGCAATTTCGTCATGTAATCGTCCCGATATGTTTTGGCAAGAATCGAAGCTGCGGCGATAGAGAGAAATCGTCCGTCGCCTTTTATTTCACAAGAATAAGGTATGTTGTGGTAGGGGGCGAAACGGTTTCCGTCGATGAGCAGTGCTTCGGGACGAGTACTCAAAGCGTCGAGGGCGCGATGCATGGCGAGGAAAGAGGCATTCAGAATATTGATTTCGTCGATTTCTTCCGGTGTTACGATACCTACGGCCCATGCGATGGCATTCTGTTCGATGACGGGGCGCAAGGCATAACGCTGTTTTTCGGAGAGTCGTTTTGAGTCGTTGAGCCGTTCGTCTTGAAATGTCGGCGGCAATATGACTGCCGCTGCATATACGGCGCCGGCCAAGCAGCCACGACCGGCTTCGTCGCAACCTGCTTCGATGCGATTTTCTATTTTATAGGGGAGTAACATAAATTGCGTTTTCTACTTACAAATGTAGAAAAAGTTTTTTCGATATATATCTGTTGCCTCCTTTTTTATAAATTAATATATATCTTTGTAACAAACAAAATGGTTATGAGACGCAAGCTTATCCGCAAGTACAAGAAGGCAAAAGTGGATTTTGAACTTTCCCGGAAAAAATTTATCCGTTATTTCCATTTGAGCATGAAAGCGCGTTTTTGCGGAGTTCGTGATATTCCTTATAAAGAGATACCGATCGTCATCAATAACTTCAATCGACTGGAAACGTTGCTTAAACTTCTTTATAGCTTGGAAGTGCGGGGGTATAAAAATATATGCATCATCGATAACGGGTCGAGTTACCCGCCTCTGCTCGATTACTATCGGGAATGTCCTTATACGGTATATTTGTTGCATAAGAATGTGGGCCATCTGGCGGTATGGGAGACCGGCATTTATAAACAGTTTACCGATTCTTATTTTGCTTATACCGATTCCGATTTGGAAATTCACCCCGATTGTCCCGATGATTTTATGGAGAAGTTCGTTTCCTTATTGAAAAAATATCCGAAAGCATTGAAAGCAGGCTTCTCTATTTGTATCGATGACCTGCCCGACTGTTATCTGCTGAAAGACAAGGTTCGGGCATGGGAAAGTCAATTTTGGAAACAGGAGGTGGAGCCGAATGTTTTCTTGGCTCCCATCGATACGACATTTGCCGTATACAAACCTTATTTCAAGGGTGAGCTTATCGATTTTGATTATGTCTATTTCCGTACGGGATTCCCTTATTCTGTGCGGCATTTGCCCTGGTATGTCGATAGTGGGAATCTGTCGGAGGAGGAAAGATATTATATCGGACATTTAAAAACTTCTACACATTGGTCGGAGCAAAGTAAATAATTTCGGAAGGCCTCGGTAGGTAGTGTTTCGGAATTGATTGTAGCAGATAAAATCTTCTTGGCAAATATATGGCAGGGCGATTTTTCCGGTAGATAAAAGACGTCGGTTTACGTATTTAACTCGTTGAGTCGATTTTCTTTATTTGAAGAATTATTCTTGTTTTTGTTTGGTAATTAGTGTTTTAGTTCCTATCTTTGCGGTGTTTTTCGCCCCGAATTTTGAGGCAATTACTTATAATTTATTGATTATAAGGGTTTTGCTTGTGTATTGTGGGGCGAATGCGAAGATGAAAACAAGCGAATAAAAAGAAGATTTAAAGATTTAAAAAAAGTTTAAAAGATGCCTACAATTCAGCAATTAGTAAGAAAAGGGCGGGTTGTTTTGGAAGACAAAAGTAAATCTCCGGCACTGGATTCATGTCCTCAAAGACGTGGCGTGTGTGTGAGAGTGTACACGACGACTCCCAAAAAACCTAACTCTGCAATGCGTAAAGTAGCACGTGTGCGTTTGACCAACGGAAAAGAGGTGAACTCTTATATCCCGGGAGAAGGACACAACTTGCAAGAGCACTCGATTGTATTGGTGCGTGGCGGTCGTGTGAAAGACCTTCCCGGTGTGCGTTACCACATCGTTCGCGGAACTTTGGATACCGCAGGTGTGAACGGTCGCACCCAACGTCGCTCGAAATACGGTGCTAAGAGACCGAAAGCCGGAGCTGCTCCTGCCGCAAAAGGTAAAAAATAAGCCGTAAGCAGAGAACCCAACAAACTACTTTAGTGTCGAACACTGTTTGAGTTTATTGGATAGGCTGATTCAGGTTGAGTAAATGGTGTCAGAGGGCACTGTTGAAGATGTGAAAAGCAACCAAAAACAAAAACAATAATTTTTAAAACATAATGAGAAAAGCAAAACCTAAGAAACGGGTTATCTTACCCGATCCCGTATTCAATGACGTGAAGGTTACCAAATTTGTTAATCACTTGATGTATGACGGCAAGAAAAGTGTTGCCTATACTATTTTTTATACGGCTTTGGATACAGTAAAGGAAAAGCTCTCCAACGAAGAAAAATCTTCTCTCGAAATTTGGAAAAAAGCGTTGGATAATATTACTCCCCAAGTAGAGGTAAAATCTCGTCGTGTCGGCGGTGCAACCTTTCAAGTACCTACCGAAATCCGTCCCGACCGCAAGGAATCCATCTCAATGAAAAATTTGATACAATATGCTCGTAAAAGAGGCGGTAAGACGATGGCTGAGAAATTGGCTGCCGAGATTGTCGACGCTTATAACGAGCAAGGTGGTGCGTTCAAGCGTAAAGAAGATATGCACAAAATGGCCGAAGCCAACCGGGCATTTGCACATTTTAGATTCTAATCTTAACCCAGTAAAAGAAACCAACAATGTCAAAAGCAGACGAACAACTGAAATATACCAGAAATATAGGTATTATGGCTCACATCGATGCTGGAAAGACTACCACTTCGGAGCGTATTCTTTTCTACACCGGTTTGACACACAAAATCGGCGAGGTGCACGATGGTGCTGCTACGATGGACTGGATGGAGCAAGAACAGGAGCGGGGTATTACGATTACTTCTGCCGCTACGACCACATGGTGGAATTATGCTAATGAAAAATATAAAATCAACTTGATCGACACTCCGGGGCACGTCGACTTTACTGCCGAGGTAGAACGTTCGTTACGTGTTCTCGACGGTGCTGTGGCGACATTCTGTGCTGTGGGTGGTGTAGAACCCCAATCGGAGACCGTATGGCGACAGGCTGATAAATATAATGTTCCCCGTATCGGCTATGTAAATAAAATGGACCGTTCGGGTGCGAACTTCTTTGAAGTGGTGCGCCAGTTGAAGGATGTACTGGGTGCAAATCCTTGCCCTGTGCAAATACCTATTGGCGCAGAAGAAACCTTCAAAGGTGTTGTAGACCTTGTTACGATGAAGGCTATTTATTGGCATGATGAAACCATGGGTGCAGACTACTCGGTAGAAGAGATTCCCGCATCGCTCAAAGGCGAGGCAGAGGAATGGCGCGATAAGATGCTCGAAAAAATCGCAGAATGTGATGATGTCGTCATGGAGAAATATTTCGATGATCCCTCGACCATTACCGAAAGCGAAATACGTGCTGCTCTGAGAAAAGGAGCTTTGAGCATGTCGATCGTTCCCATGCTTTGTGGCTCTTCTTTCAAAAATAAAGGTGTACAGACGTTGCTCGATGCCGTTTGTGCTTATTTGCCCAGTCCCGAAGATACTCCTGCCATTATTGGCCATAATCCCGATGATCCCGAGAAAGAAGAAGTGCGTAAGCCTCTCTTCGAAGAGAAAATGTCGGCTCTCGTATTTAAAATCGCTGTCGATCCTTATGTAGGTCGCCTGTGTTTCTTCCGTGTGTATTCGGGAGAGGTTCCTGCCGGATCTTATGTTCTCAATTCGCGTTCGGGAAAGAAAGAGCGTGTATCGCGTTTGTTCCAGATGCACTCCAACAAGCAGAACCCCAAGGATGTTATCGGTTGCGGCGATATTGGAGCAGGTGTAGGTTTCAAAGATATCCGTACTGGCGATACACTCTGTGCCGAAGATGCTCCTATCGTACTTGAAGCCATGGACTTCCCCGATCCTGTTATTGGTATTGCCGTTGAGCCCAAGACTCAGAAAGATATGGATAAACTTAGTCTTGGTTTGCAGAAGTTGGCCGAAGAAGACCCCACTTTCACTGTTAAAACCGATGAAGAAACAGGTCAAACCGTTATCAGCGGTATGGGTGAGCTTCACTTGGAAATTATTATTGATCGTCTGAAACGTGAATTTAAGGTAGAATGTAATCAGGGTCGTCCTCAGGTTTCGTACAAAGAGGCTATCACCAAACCGGTGGAATTGCGTGAAGTGTACAAGAAACAGACAGGTGGTCGTGGTAAGTTTGCCGATATCATCGTACGCGTAGAGCCAGCTGACGATAGTTTTGAAGGTAGCGGTCTCCAATTCGTAGATGAAGTCAAAGGCGGTAATATCCCCAGAGAATTTATTCCTTCTATACAGAAAGGATTTGCAACGGCCATGAAAAATGGTGTATTGGCAGGCTATCCTCTCGATCGCTTGAAAGTAACCGTTATCGATGGTTCGTTCCACCCCGTCGATTCCGATCAGCTCTCGTTTGAGGTTTGTGCAATTCAAGCATTCAAGAAGGCTTGCGAAAAAGCGAAACCCGTTCTGCAAGAGCCTATCATGAAGATAGAGGTTGTAACTCCCGAAGAAAGCATGGGTGATGTTATATCTGACCTCAATAAGCGTCGTGGACAGGTTGAAGGTATGGAGTCGAGCCGTTCGGGAGCCCGTATCGTAAAAGCGAAAGCTCCTCTGGCCGAGATGTTCGGTTATGTAACCGCTTTGCGTACGATTACTTCGGGACGTGCCACTTCGACGATGACTTTCTCTCATTATGCCGAAGTAAGTACCCAGATCGCAAAACAAGTACTTACCGAAGTACAAGGCCGTGTAGATTTATTGTAAAAATAGAACAGAAACAACCAATATGAGCCAAAAAATTAGAATCAAACTGAAATCTTACGATCACAACCTCGTCGATAAATCGGCAGAGAAGATCGTAAAGACCGTAAAAGCAAGCGGTGCCGTAGTAAGTGGTCCCATACCTCTGCCTACCCATAAACGCATTTTTACTGTAAACCGTTCGACGTTCGTGAATAAGAAATCGAGAGAACAATTCGAACTCTCTTCATTCAAACGTCTCATTGATATTTACAGTTCAACCGCAAAAACGGTCGACGCTCTGATGAAACTCGAGTTGCCCAGCGGCGTAGAAGTAGAGATCAAAGTATAGTATAAATTTATATTAAAAACAACAGAGAAATGCCAGGATTATTAGGAAAGAAAATCGGAATGACATCCGTTTTCAGTGCCGAGGGAAAAAATGTTCCATGCACTGTTATCGAAGTAGGTCCCTGCGTAGTTACTCAAGTAAAGACGGTCGAAGTAGACGGTTATGAAGCCGTACAAGTGGGCTTTGCCGATAAAAAGGAAAAGCATACCACGAAGCCCGAGATGGGACACTTCAAAAAAGCCGGAGTAACTCCGAAGAGACACTTGGCCGAGTTCAAAGGATTTGGTGAGGCTTATAAAGCCGGTGATGTAATCACTGTCGATCTTTTCCAAGATGCCGAATATGTCGATGTAATCGGAACCTCTAAAGGTAAAGGTTTCAAAGGTGTAGTAGGTCGCCACGGATTCGGCGGAGTAGGACAGACCACGCACGGTCAACACAATCGTTTGCGTGCTCCCGGTTCGGTAGGAGCCTGTTCTTACCCTGCAAAGGTTTTCAAAGGAACCCGTATGGCCGGTCAGACCGGTAATGAACGTGTTACCGTGCAAAACCTTCAAGTGTTGAAAATCATGCCGGAGCACAACCTTCTCCTTATCAAAGGATCGGTACCCGGTTGTAAAGGTTCAATCGTAATAATTGAAAAGTAATGGAACTGAGCGTATATAACATCAAAGGAGAAGATACGGGAAAGAAAGTTACGTTGAACGATGCGGTATTCGGCATTGAGCCCAACGAACACGCCATTTATCTCGACGTGAAACAGTATATGGCCAACAAACGTCAAGGGACCCATAAATCGAAAGAGAGAAGCGAAGTGTCGGGAAGTACCCGCAAGCTGATCCGTCAAAAAGGTTCCGGCGGTGCCCGTCGCGGTGATATCAATTCGCCCGTTATGGTCGGTGGTGGTCGTGTATTCGGTCCTCGTCCCCGTAATTACAGCTTCAAGCTGAATAAGAAAGTAAAATCGTTGGCCCGTAAATCGGCCCTTTCCCTCAAAGCACAAGAGAATGCTATTTTCGTAGTAGAGGACTTTACGTTCGAAGCTCCCAAAACCAAAGAATTTATCTCAATTGCTCAAAATCTGAAAGTTGCAGATAAAAAATTGCTTTTGGTTTTAGGAAGTGAAAATAAAAACGTATATTTGTCGGCTCGAAATGTGCCCAAGGCAAAAGTTGTAACGACCTCTGAACTAAATACATACAAAGTGTTGGATTGCGCCAATCTTGTATTAACAGAAAGTTCATTGGCTGCTATTAATAACTTTTAATATAAAGGAGGTAAAATAATGGCAATAATTATCAAACCGATAGTAACCGAGAAAATGACCGGAATGGGAGAGAAATTCAACCGTTACGGTTTTGCGGTAACCCCCGATGCCGACAAGCAACAGATCAAAGAAGCCGTAGAAGACCTCTACAATGTAACCGTTGTTTCGGTAAACACGATTATGAGAAAAGGAAAACTCAAAAGTCGTTATACTAAAGCGGGTTTGATTCAAGGTCGCGCAGCCAAGTATAAAAAAGCCTTGGTAACCTTGAAAGAGGGTGATACGATAGATTTTTATAGCAATATTTAATAACAGAAATGGCAGTAAGAAAATTAAAGCCCACAACACCGGGGCAGAGACACAAGATTATTGGTGCATTTGACAATATCACTGCTACCGCACCAGAAAAGTCTCTTGTAGTAGGATTTAGAAAATCGGGTGGCCGCAACAATGAAGGACACCGGACGATGCGTTATATTGGCGGTGGCCACAAGCGCAAATATCGTTTGATCGACTTCAAGAGAAACAAAGACGGTGTTCCCGCTGTCGTAAAGACCATTGAATACGATCCGAATCGTTCGGCTCGCATCGCTTTGCTCTTTTATGCCGATGGCGAAAAACGGTACATCATAGCTCCTAATGGACTTGAAGTAGGCATGACGATCATGTCGGGCGCAGAAGCCGCTCCCGAAGTTGGTAACGCACTCCCCCTGCAAAATATTCCCGTAGGTACCGTAGTGCATAATATCGAGTTACGTCCCGGACAAGGCGCTGCTCTTGTGCGTTCGGCTGGTGCGTTTGCTCAACTTACTTCCCGTGAAGGCAATTATGTCATCATTAAATTGCCCTCGGGTGAGACTCGTAAAATATTGGCAACCTGCAAGGCTACGGTTGGTGTAGTAGGAAATTCCGATCACGCCCTCGAATCTTCCGGAAAAGCCGGTCGTTCACGCTGGTTGGGACGTCGTCCGCGCAACCGCGGTGTGGTAATGAATCCTGTCGATCACCCCATGGGTGGTGGTGAAGGCCGTGCATCGGGAGGACACCCCCGTTCGCGTAAGGGTCTCTACGCTAAGGGTCTCAAGACAAGAGCTCCGAAGAAACTCTCGTCTAAGTATATTATAGAAAGACGTAAAAAGTAACTCGTTAACTAAGCAACTATGAGTCGTTCATTAAAAAAAGGCCCATATATCAGTGTGAAGCTGGAAAAGAAGGTTTCGGCCATGACCGAGTCGGGCAAAAAATCCGTCATCAAAACATGGTCGAGAGCCTCTATGATTTCTCCCGATTTCGTAGGGCATACTTTCGCCGTACACAATGGTAATAAATTTATTCCCGTATACGTTACCGAAAACATGGTAGGACATAAGTTGGGCGAATTCGCTCCCACCCGTATCTTCCGTGGCCACTCCGGTAATAAGAAGAAATAAAAAGGGCTATCGGGAATTTGAGAATTTCAAATAAAAAAAGAATTTAACACAATGGGTGCAAGAAAAAAAATATCAGCCGATAAAAGAAAAGAAGCCCTGAAAACCAAATACTTCGCCAAGCTCAATAATGTGCCTACTTCACCTCGCAAAATGCGTTTGGTTGCCGATATGGTACGTGGAATGGAGGCTTTCAAGGCGCTTGGAGTATTGAAGTTTTCGAGTAAGGAAGCTTCGGCCAGACTGGAAAAATTGTTGCGTTCGGCCATTGCCAACTGGGAACAGAAAAACGAACGCAAAGCCGAAAGCGGCGAGCTTTACATTTCCGAGATTTACGTGAACTCGGCAGCTATGCTCAAACGCCTTCGTCCCGCTCCCCAAGGACGCGGATATAGAATACGTAAACGTTCCAATCACGTTACGTTGTTTGTAGATACCATAAGTAGTAATAAACCCGAAAATCAAGATTAAGCCGTATGGGACAAAAAGTAAATCCAATAAGTAACCGCTTGGGAATTATCCGTGGATGGGATTCCAACTGGTATGGCGGCAGAAAATACGGCGAAAGACTGCTCGAAGACAGCAAACTCCGTAAATACCTCAATGCCCGTCTTGCAAAAGCAAGCGTATCGCGTATTGTGATAGAGCGTACCCTCAAACTCATCACGATTACCGTTTGTACAGCCCGTCCCGGTCTTATCATCGGTAAAGGAGGACAAGAGGTCGACAAACTCAAAGAGGAGTTGAAAAAAATTACCGATAAAGATGTACAAATCAACATCTTCGAGGTAAAACGTCCCGAAGTAGACGCTACCATTGTCGCTTCTAATATCGCTCGCCAGATAGAAGGAAAGATGGCGTATCGTCGTGCAGTGAAAACGGCTATCGCATCGACAATGCGTGCAGGTGCCGAAGGTATCAAGGTGCAGGTATCGGGTCGACTCAATGGCGCCGAGATGGCTCGTTCGGAGATGTACAAAGAGGGTCGTACCCCGTTGCATACACTCCGTGCCGACATCGACTATGCATTGGTGGAAGCTCTCACCAAAGTGGGTCTTATCGGTATCAAGGTTTGGATTTGCCGCGGTGAAATCTACGGTAAGAAAGACCTCGCCCCTCAATTTACTTCCGGACCCAAAGAGATGCGGAGTAACCGTGAAGCCGGCGGAAAGAAAGGCTTCAAAAAAGCAAAACCGAATCGTTAACGAATTGAACTGACAGAAAATGTTACAACCGAAGAAGACGAAATTCAGAAGACAACAAAAAGGTCGTATGAAAGGTCTCGCAGGACGAGGCAATCAATTGGCCTTCGGTTCCTTTGGTATAAAAAGTTTGCAGTCGAAATGGATAACCGGTCGTCAGATCGAAGCTGCGCGTATCGCCGTTACCCGTTATATGCAACGTCAGGGTCAGATCTGGATCAGAATATTCCCGGATAAACCCATCACCAAGAAACCTGCCGAAGTACGTATGGGTAAAGGTAAAGGTTCGCCCGAAGGATTTGTTGCACCTGTAACACCGGGAAGAATTATTCTCGAAGTAGAAGGTGTACCTTACGAAATCGCCAAAGAAGCACTTCGCTTGGCCGCCCAGAAACTCCCTGTGACGACTAAATTTGTCGTGAGACGCGACTATGATGCTAATCAAAATGCGTGATAAAGTATGAAAACTGCAGAAATAAAAGAATTGAGCACCAAAGAATTGCTCGAGAGAATCGAGGCCGAAGCTGTGGCTTTGAACCGTATGGAAATCAATCACAGCATTACCCCCTTGGATAATCCTGCGCAAATTAAAGCTCTCCGCAGGACGATCGCGCGAATGAAAGGCGAGGTGCGCCAAAGAGAACTCAATAACAAATAATCGAACTCGTGCTCATGGAAACAAAAAGCCTAAGAAAAGAAAGAATAGGTGTGGTAACCAGCAACAAGATGGATAAGACTATCACTGTGGCTGTGAAATGGAAAGAAAAACACCCTATCTATGGTAAATTTGTCAATAAGACGAAAAAATACCATGCTCATGACGAAAAGAACGAGTGCAACATCGGCGATACCGTCCGCCTGAGAGAGACCCGTCCGCTGAGCAAGCTTAAAAGATGGAGATTAGTAGAAATCATCGAAAGAGTAAAATAATATGATACAGCAAGAAACCAGACTTACAGTCGCAGATAATAGCGGGGCCAAAGAAGCTCTTTGTATCCGCGTATTAGGCGGTACCGGTCGTCGTTATGCGTCGGTAGGCGACATTATCGTTGTTGCCGTTAAAAGCGTCATTCCTTCGAGCGACCTGAAAAAAGGTGCCGTATCCAAAGCCGTTGTCGTGCGTACTACGAAAGAGATTCGTCGTGCTGACGGTTCTTATATCCGCTTTGACGATAACGCCTGCGTATTGTTGAACGGTGCCGGTGAAATGAGAGGCAGCCGTATCTTCGGCCCCGTAGCCCGTGAATTACGTGCTACCAATATGAAAATCGTTTCATTGGCTCCCGAAGTACTTTAAACAGTAAAAAAGAACATTAATGAGTAAGTTACACATTAAAAAGGGTGATACCGTATATGTAAATGCCGGTGAAGACAAAGGCAAGACCGGTCGCGTGTTGCGTGTTCTCGTGAAAGAGCAACGTGCCGTGGTAGAAGGTATCAATATGGTGTCGAAGCATACCAAACCCAATGCCAAACATCCCCAGGGCGGTATCATCACAATGGAAGCCCCTGTACATGTTTCGAATCTGAACCTGCTCGATCCCAAGAGCAACCGGCCTACCCGCATCGGTCGCCGTATCGACGAAGCAGGAAAGAAAGTACGTTATTCTAAAAAATCAGGAGAGGAGATTAAGTAATGACAACTACCGCAACCCTTAAAAACGATTATAAAGAAAGAATCGTTCCTGCTTTGATGAAAGAATTCAATTACACGACCGTTATGCAGGTTCCTGTATTGAAAAAAATCGTCATCAACCAAGGACTCGGTCAGGCAGTCGCCGATAAAAAAATCATCGAGACCGCTATCAATGAGCTTACCGCCATCACCGGCCAGAAAGCTATTGCTACCCTTTCCCGTAAAGACATTTCTAACTTCAAGTTACGTAAAAAAATGCCTATCGGCGTGATGGTTACATTACGTCGCGAAAGAATGTATGAGTTCCTCGAACGTCTTATTCGTGTGGCTCTTCCCCGTATCCGTGACTTCAAAGGAATCGAAAGCAAATTCGACGGAAGAGGAAATTATACCCTCGGTATTCAGGAACAAATCATTTTCCCCGAAATAAATATCGATACGATTACCAAACTTTTGGGAATGAATATTACCTTTGTAACCTCGGCACAAACCGATGAAGAAGGGTACGCACTCCTTCGGGAATTTGGTCTTCCTTTCAAAAACGCAAAAAAGAACTAAGATATGGCAAAAGAATCGATGAAAGCCCGTGAAGTGAAACGCGCTAAACTCGTAGCAAAATACGCAGCTAAACGCGCTCAGCTCAAAGCCGAAGGCAATTATGAGGCTTTGCAATCACTTCCCAAAAACGCTTCGCCCGTGCGTCTGCACAATCGTTGCAGCCTTACCGGTCGTCCCAAAGGATATATCCGCCAATTTGGCATTTCTCGTATCCAATTCCGTGAAATGGCATCGGCAGGACTTATCCCCGGCGTAAAAAAAGCCAGCTGGTAAACGAAGAAAGATAACAGAGTGTTAAATATTGTCCGGGAAGACCGGATCAATTTAAGCAAAAATCAAAATGACAGATCCAATTGCAGATTATCTCACAAGATTGAGAAACGCCATCAAAGCTCAGCACAGAGTGGTAGAGGTGCCTGCCTCAAACTTGAAAAAAGAGATCACAAAAATCCTTTTTGACAAAGGCTACATCTTGAATTACAAGTTTGTAGAAGATGGTCCTCAGGGAACGATAAAAATCGCCTTGAAGTATGACCCCGTGAATAAAGTGAACGCTATTAAAAAGCTGATCAGAGTCTCCACTCCCGGTTTGCGCCAATATACCGGCTACAAAGATATGCCGCGTGTGCTTAACGGACTGGGTATTGCGATCCTCTCCACCTCGAAAGGTGTGATGACCGATAAAGAAGCCCGTGAGCAAATGATTGGTGGCGAAGTATTATGTTATATCTACTAATCAGGGAGGACGCTGTATTATGTCAAGAATAGGAAATTTGCACATAGATATACCCGCCGGAGTTACTGTAACTGTTGCAGGAGATCAAGTAACAGTAAAGGGCCCGAAAGGAGAGCTTTCACAAGAACTCACCGGCGGCATTACCTTGGAACAAGCCGATGGCAAACTCACGGTAGTACGTCCCAGCGACGATAAAGAACATCGTTCGTTGCATGGCCTCTATCGCGCGTTGATCCATAACATGGTAGTAGGTGTTTCTACCGGATACAAGAAAGAAATGGAGCTGGTAGGTGTCGGTTATCGTGCCGAGAGCAACGGTCAGGTATTGAACCTTACGCTCGGTTATTCGCATGCCATTTATCTGCGCCTTCCCAAAGAAGTGAAAGTCGAGACCAAATCGGAGCGTAACAAAAACCCTTTGATTATTCTCGAATCATGCGATAAACAACTTCTCGGCCAGATATGCGCCAAAATCCGTACATTCCGTAAGCCCGAACCTTACAAAGGAAAAGGTATTCGCTTTGTGGGTGAAGTGGTACGTCGTAAGTCGGGTAAATCGGCCGGTGCTAAGTAAAAACCGTTAAAACGCCATTATCATGATAACGAAAATAGAAAGAAGACTTAAAATCAAAACCCGCATACGCGGTAAAATTTCGGGAACGGCTACATGCCCCCGTATGACCGTGTTCAGAAGCAACAAGCAGATATATGTGCAGTTGATCGATGATGAAGCCGGAAAAACCTTAGTTGCCGCTTCTTCTGCTGGTATGGAAAAGGCTCCTAAAAAGGAAGTCGCCGCTAAAGTAGGACAACTCATCGCCCAAAAAGCGCAAGAAGCTGGAATTTCAACTGTCGTATTCGACCGTAACGGATACCTCTATCATGGCCGTATCAAAGAACTTGCCGATGCAGCCCGTAACGGAGGTCTTAAATTTTAAACAACATGGCAAAGGATAATAGAGTAAAGTCGACAAACGACTTGGAATTGAAAGATCGCTTAGTAGCAATCAATCGTGTAACCAAAGTTACCAAAGGTGGACGTACTTTTAGCTTCTCGGCCATCGTCGTTGTAGGAAACGAAGACGGCGTAGTAGGTTGGGGATTGGGTAAAGCCAGCGAGGTAACCGCCGCTATCTCCAAAGGTGTTGAGGCTGCCAAGAAAAACCTTATCAAGGTGCCTGTACGCAAAGGTACTATTCCTCATGACCAGGTTGCCAAATTCGGCGGAGCCCAAGTGTATATCAAACCTGCTTCTCACGGTACCGGAGTAAAAGCTGGTGGTGCTATGCGTGCCGTACTCGAAAGTGTGGGTATAACCGACGTGTTGGCAAAATCGAAAGGTTCGTCTAACCCCCACAACCTCGTAAAAGCTACCATGGCTGCTTTGGGTGAACTGCGCGATGCTTATACCGTAGCTCAGAACCGTGGCGTATCGCTCGAAAAAGTATTCAAAGGATAAAGAACGGAGGACACGATATGGAAACCATTAAAATCAAACAGGTAAAAAGCAGAATCAAATGTCCCGCAGTTCAAAAAAGAACGCTCGATGCACTGGGATTGAAGAGAATCGGTCAAGTAGTAGAGCATCAAGCTACTCCTCAAATACTCGGGATGGTTACCAAAGTAAGACATTTGGTAACAGTAGTAGAATAATTTCATAACGAATAAAAAATACAACGATATGAACTTGAGTAATTTAAAACCCGCAGAGGGATCGACCAAATCGAAAAAAAGAATTGGTCGTGGTCCCGGTTCGGGTCTGGGCGGAACCTCTACCAGAGGTCATAAAGGAGCCAAATCGAGATCGGGCTACAAAAAGAAAATCGGTTTCGAAGGTGGTCAGATGCCTTTGCAACGTCGTTTGCCTAAATTCGGATTCAAAAATATCAATCGCGTAGAATACAAAGCTATCAACCTCGATACGCTTCAAGCTTTGGCTGAAAGCAAAAAGATCGAGAAAATCGATATCGCAGCTTTGATCGACGCTGGATTTGTGTCCAACAAACAACTGGTGAAAATTCTGGGAAAAGGAACCCTTACGGTAAGGATCGACGTAGAAGCTCATGCTTTCTCGAAGAGCGCCGAAGCTGCTATTACAGCACTCGGTGGTACCGTAGTAAAACTCTAACATAGCCTATGAGAGCAATAGAAACGATAAAAAACATCTGGAAGATCGAGGATCTGAGAAAGCGTATTATTACGACGATTCTGCTGGTCTTGGTTTACCGTGCCGGTACTTATGTCGTATTACCCGGTATCGATCCTCAGTTCCTTACCCAACTGCGCGCCCAGACAAGTGGCGGTTTGATGCAGTTGCTCGATATGTTCTCGGGAGGTGCCTTCTCCAATGCCTCTATTTTTGCGTTGGGTATAATGCCTTATATTACGGCTTCTATCGTAATCCAGTTGCTCGGTATGGCTCTGCCTTATTTCCAGAAACTGCAACGTGAAGGTGAAAGCGGAAGACGCAAACTCAATCAGTATACCCGTTACCTGACGGTTTTCATTCTCCTTATTCAAGGACCGACTTATTTGGTCAACCTCAGTGTTCAGATGGGAGGCGCATTCCCTACCGATATTTTGTTTACGATTTCGTCTACGATAATTCTTACCGCAGGTAGTATGTTTATCATGTGGTTGGGTGAGCGTATCACCGACAGAGGCATCGGAAACGGTATATCGTTTATCATTTTGGTCGGTATTATCGCCCGTCTGCCGCAGTCTCTCGTGCAGGAGTTCGTTATGCGTACAGCTACCACTTCTGGTGGTCTTGTCATGTTCCTCGCCGAAATAGTATTCCTGCTTCTCGTGATTGCAGCGTCGATACTTTTGGTGCAGGGAACCCGCAAAATACCCGTGCAATACGCCAAACGTGTGGTAGGTAATAAACAATACGGAGGCGCTCGCCAGTATATCCCTTTGAAAGTCAATACAGCAGGGGTTATGCCTATCATTTTTGCACAGGCTATCATGTTTATCCCTATTGCATTGGTCGGATTCTCTGCCGATAACGCCAACAGCCGTTTCATGCAGTCGTTTATGAGCAATACCGGATTTTGGTATAACTTCGTTTTCGCCGTATTGATAATTCTCTTTACCTATTTCTATACGGCGGTTACGGTACAACCTAACCAGATGGCCGAAGATATGAAACGTAATAACGGATTCATTCCCGGTGTTAAACCCGGTAAAAAGACGGCTGCTTATATCGACTCGATTATGTCGCGTATCACGTTGCCCGGTTCTATATTTTTGGCTATCGTGGCTATTATGCCCGCGTTTGCCCAAATAGCCGGTATCAGTGCCGAATTTTCACAATTCTTCGGAGGTACCTCCCTGCTTATTCTCGTAGGTGTGGTATTAGATACTTTGCAACAGATAGAAAGTCATCTGATGATGCGTCATTATGACGGCTTGTTGAAGTCGGGACGTATCAAAGGTCGCACCGGTTCGATTGCAGCATATTAAGGTAAAACATAGCGATGATTTATCTTAAAACCGACGAAGAAATTGAGTTATTGCGCGAGAGTAATCTCCTGGTAGGCCAAACACTTGGCGAACTGGCCAAGTGGGTGGCTCCGGGAGTTACCACGCTCCAACTCGACAGGATTGCCGAAGAATTTATCCGCGACCATCAAGCCGTTCCCGGTTTCTTGGGTTATGCGGGTTATCCCAATACCTTGTGCGTGTCGGTCAATGAACAGATCGTACATGGTATACCTTCCGACTATACGTTGAAGGAGGGCGATATCGTATCGATCGATTGCGGCGTCGTAAAAAACGGGTTCAATGGCGATTCGGCTTACACGTTCGAAGTAGGAGAAGTTCCTTATGAGGTGCGGCGTTTGCTCAAAACCACGAAAGAGGCTCTCTATTTAGGCATCGAGCAGGCTGTCGAGGGAAAACGTGTCGGCGATATAAGCAATGCCATACAGACCTATTGTGAGCATAAGGGGTATTCGGTCGTGCGAGAACTTTGCGGACACGGAGTCGGTAAGAAGTTGCACGAAGAACCCGAAGTTCCCAATTATGGTCGTCGCGGTTGCGGGCCGTTGCTGAAAAACGGCATGGTGATAGCTATCGAACCGATGATCAATTTGGGTTCACGCAATATCGTCGTCGAGAAAGATCGTTGGACTACACGGACAAAAGACCGTAAGCCGTCGGCCCATTTCGAGCATACGATTGCTATACGGGAAAACGGCGCTGATGTATTATCATCGTTCCGCTATGTCGAAGAAGCATTAGGAATACCTATAACAAAGTAACCTCATATATGGCAAAACAGGCTGCAATAGAGCAAGACGGAGTCATCGTAGAAGCGTTGTCGAATGCAATGTTCCGTGTCGAACTGGAAAATGGTCATGAAATCACGGCTCATATTTCCGGAAAAATGAGAATGCATTATATTAAAATCCTGCCCGGAGATAAGGTCAAGGTCGAAATGTCGCCTTATGATCTTACCAAAGGACGAATCTCATTCAGATATAAATAAAAAATACCGCGATATGAAAGTAAAAGCATCATTGAAGAAGCGTACGCCCGACTGTAAAATCGTAAGAAGAAAGGGCCGCTTGTATGTTATTAACAAGAAAAATCCCAAGTATAAACAACGTCAAGGATAATTTTATTATTTTTGCACACTAATTCTACGACTATATGGCAATAAGAATAGTAGGTGTTGACCTGCCCCAAAACAAAAGAGGTGAAATCGCCTTGACCTATATTTACGGAATAGGTCGCAGTGCGGCAAATACCATTTTGGCAAAAGCCGGCATTGACAAAGATATCAAAGTTAAAGACTGGAATGATGATCAGGCTGCCAAAGTGCGTGAAATCATCGGCGCAGAATTCAAAGTAGAGGGAGATCTCCGTTCGGAAGTTCAGCTCAATATCAAACGCCTTATGGATATCGGTTGTTATCGTGGCGTACGCCACCGTAACGGCCTCCCCGTGCGCGGTCAAAGCACCAAAAATAATGCCCGTACCCGCAAAGGCAAGAAAAAAACCGTTGCAAATAAGAAAAAAGCTACTAAATAATAAATAAGTATGGCAAAAAAGACAGTCGCAGCTAAGAAGAGAAACGTCAAAGTTGAAGCCATGGGCCAACTGCACGTACACTCTTCGTTCAACAACATCATTGTAGCCCTTGCCAATGCCGAAGGACAAGTTATTTCGTGGTCGTCGGCCGGAAAAATGGGCTTCAGAGGATCGAAGAAAAACACTCCCTATGCCGCCCAAATGGCTGCTCAGGATTGTGCAAAAGTTGCCTTTGACCTTGGCTTGAGAAAAGTAAAGGCATATGTAAAAGGCCCCGGAAACGGTCGTGAATCGGCAATCCGCACCGTGCATGGCGCAGGTATCGAAGTAACCGAGATTATCGACGTTACGCCGCTGCCCCATAACGGTTGTCGTCCTCCTAAAAGACGTAGAGTATAATTCACTCTTAAACCTTGTCGAGTCACAGGCGGTGAATAAGATTGCAATCAAATCCTCTCTGCAATCGCGGCTGCACCTATTGCGATTCACAACAATATAAAATTTAAAAATCTACTAAAATGGCAAGATATACCGGACCTAAAACAAAGATTGCCCGTAAATTTGGTGAGCCTATTTTCGGACCCGATAAAGTACTTTCCAAAAAGAACTATCCCCCGGGACAACACGGTGTAAATAAAAGAAGAAAAACCTCGGAGTACGGTATCCAGCTTCGGGAGAAACAAAAAGCCAAATATACTTACGGCGTACTCGAAAGACAATTCCGTATCCTTTTTGAGAAAGCTTCGCGTACCAAAGGTATTACGGGTGTCGTATTGTTGCAACTCCTCGAAGCCCGTCTCGACAATGTCGTATATCGCATGGGTATAGCACCTACGCGTGCAGCTGCTCGTCAGATGGTTTCGCATCGCCACATCACTGTCGATGGTAAAGTGGTGAATGTTCCCTCATATTCGGTTCGCCCCGGCCAAATTGTCGCCGTTCGCGAAAAATCGAAATCGTTGGAAGTTATCGGTGATACCCTTTCGGGATTCAATCACAGTAAATATCCCTGGATAGAGTGGGACGAAAACATCAAAGGCGGCAAATTCCTGCATATGCCCGAACGTGAAGATATTCCCGAGAATATCAAAGAACAGTTGATCGTTGAGTTGTACTCTAAATAATAATTAGTCCATGGCGATATTAGCATTTCAGAAACCCGATAAAGTCCTCATGCTCGAGGCCGACGCGTTTTTCGGTAAATTCGAATTCCGTCCCTTGGAGCCGGGCTACGCCGTTACCATCGGTAACGCGTTGCGCCGTATCCTCCTCAACTCCCTTGAAGGCTTTGCCATTACATCGATTCGCATCAGCGGTGTGGAGCACGAGTTCTCGACCATACCCGGTGTCATCGAAGATGTAACCAACATTATTCTCAACCTCAAAAAGGTGAGATTCAAACAAATCGTGGAAGAAATCGAGACTGAGAAAGTAACGATTTCGGTATCGGGAACCGATGTGTTCAAAGCCGGAGATATAGGTAAACACCTTACCGGATTTGAAGTGCTGAATCCCGACCTGGTGATCTGTCACATGGACGAAAGCGCAAATTTCCAAATCGAAATCAATATCAATAAAGGCCGAGGTTACGTTCCTGCAGAAGAGAACCGTAATGCCGGAGACCCTGTCGATGTGATTGCCATCGATTCGATTTTTACGCCTATCCGCAATGTAAAATACATTCAGGATAACTTCCGTGTCGAGCAGAAAACCGACTACGAAAAACTGATTCTCGAAATTACCACCGACGGATCTATCCATCCGAAAGATGCTTTGAAAGAAGCTGCCAAAATCTTGATTCATCACTTCATGTTGTTCTCCGATGAGAAAATTACTCTCGAAACGACCGATGTTGATGGAAATGAAGAGTTCGATGAAGAGGTATTACATATGCGCCAATTGCTCAAAACCAAGCTCGTTGACATGGACCTTTCGGTTCGCGCATTGAATTGCCTCAAATCGGCAGATGTGGAAACTCTTGGAGAGCTGGTCGTATTCAATAAGACCGACTTGTTGAAGTTCCGCAATTTCGGGCGTAAATCGCTCACCGAACTCGATGAGTTGTTGGCTGGCCTCAACCTTTCGTTCGGAATGGATATCTCGAAGTATAAATTAGATAAAGAGTAATAACGATGAGACACAATAAGAAATTCAACCACTTAGGACGCACGAAATCTCACAGAGATGCTATGCTTTCCAACATGGCGACTTCGTTGATTCTCCACAAAAGAATCTTCACCACTTTGGCCAAAGCCAAAGCTTTGAGAGTATATGTTGAGCCTCTGATCAACCGTTCTAAAGAAGACACCACCGCTTCGCGTCGTGTCGTATTCAGCTACCTGCAAAGCAAAGAAGCCGTAACCGAGCTTTTCAAAAATATTGCCGAGAAAGTAGCCGATCGTCCCGGAGGTTATACCCGTATTCTCAAAACCGGTAACCGTTTGGGCGACAATGCCAAGACTTGCTTTATCGAGCTTGTTGATTATAATGAAAACATGCTCAAAGAAAAAGCTGTCAAGAAAACCCGTACCCGTCGTTCGAAAAAGAGCGCCGTGGCCGCAGAAGCAGTTCCTGCTACCGAGGCTCCTGCAACGGAAGCACCTGCCGCAGAAACTCCTGCTGAGAAGTAATTTTACAGAACTTTTCTATAAAAAAACGAGTATCGGATATATCCGATACTCGTTTTTTTATTTTTGTTTTTTACGTGAAATGATAAATGCTATTGAATTGATAGTGAAATATTACTGTCGAAAGTCCTTTCAATAGGTTCGGCAGGATTGTTTTGTTGGCATCTAAGAGAAAATTTGTCATTGCGTGCAGAATACCATTCCGGATTGAAATTGTCGCGCGGTATACAGTCTGTAAAAACAGAAACGTTGGAAATTATTTCTCCATGCAGTCGAGTGGTGCAAGGTATAGAGGTCGTGAAATTTCTTCGTCAGGCATCTCTTTCGTTCGATATATCAGGACGAGGTAAGAGATTCTTTTTTTTTCAACGGTTGCAGGAATGACCGAAACAATTGTTGAATACTTTTCTCGGGCTGGCTTTCGTTATATACCCGAGAGAATCCATTTCTTCGCTCGTTCGATGATTGTATCGAATCCGTTGGAAATATCTTCTTGGGTGAGTTCAACGTGAATATCTGGTTCAATACCGAATTCGGTATGCTCTTTCTGTGTATTGTAAATCGGTGATGCCGAAAAACGGATAACCCATCCGTTTGGCAATTCCGAAGAAAACGGCAGTCCGCTGCCTCCCCCTGTACAATCACCGATGATGCAGACTTGCGGCAGATTGCTCATTACCGATACGAAATCATTTGTTGCGCTGTAACATTTTCGATTGGTAAGAATAGCAACCGGTTTGGCGAAATGTATACGATTTGACTCAGCAGTTTCTTGGGTGATGGGGTAAAAGTCCGAAAAGTCGTTATGTCCCGGTCCTGTTTTGTGGCGTATATATCCACTCGTAAAATCTTCTGTGGTGAAACGGGAGGCTAATTGTTGTACGGTCGATAATTGGCCGCCTCCGTTATCTCTGACATCAATAATCAATCCGTCGCAAGAAGAGAACGCCAATAGAACTTCGTCGAGATTCCCGTCTCCTATTTTGTCGGAGAAACTTTCGTAATAGATATATCCGATGTTGCAGTCGTCGAGCATACGGTAGTAGAGGCTCGAAGCAATCTGGTAATCGGGTTGATGCAGATAGTGCTGCATGATGAGATTTTTATCGAAGTTGGCCGGATAATCTTCGAACCAATCCCAATATCGGGCCACATCGAATGACGAAGAAAGATTGACGTGTCCGTCCTTTAATTCGGCAAGCATTTCGGCCAGTACGCCGAATAACTCCTGTGCGTTCATATCATTGTCGAGACGTGCCCGATAAGTTGTATAGACATTGTTCCAATCGATATTTTTATATGCGAAGAAGCAGTATCGCTGGTCAAGAATAGTCCACAGCGCATTGAAGTTTCCGTATGGGGTTTGCGGGAACTCTTCTTCGGGAGAACAAGATGTCAGGCCGGCGATAATCAGACTTATCGCCAATATGGTTTTTGTTTTTATGTCGCGTAGCCGATTCATATCATAATCAATAGAAAGCAGAGATAGATGTCCTTTCCGAAATATTTTTCCTCTTATAGGAAATAGGTGTGGCTATGCCGATGACAAAAGCGTTGGAATAGTGGAAGTAGTCGAGATGACTGGTCCGGCTGGAACGGATACGATTGTCGTACCCCAACCGTAGTGCACTACGCCCTATGGGGATTTCGACGGTCAACAGGTTGTTCATATCGAAACGGTTGTGCCAAGAGCCGAATTTGACGATGCCGGAATGGTTTTTCAGGTAGAATATTTCGTAGTAACTTTCTCCGAAAGCCGGTGAGAAAAACGCTCCTAAAACGGGCAGTGAGAGTTGATAGCGAAATGTGATAGGGAAACGTCCGATATGTAGCGTATAGGTGAGCATTTCTGCAAATCCGAGAACGATTGATGTTTTGGCCGCTGCCGGGTTGTTGGAGTTTCTCGGGTTATAAAGGACTCCGCCCGAAAGTTCGATTTCCCCGCCCGTCCGCCAAACGAGACCGCAGGGAAACCTGTATGTATAGAGTTGTCCGTAACTGTAATCCAACATGGTCGAGATGAGATGCCCGTTACCCGACGCGCTGAATGAATTGGCCGCATATGCATCGATACGATGGCGCATTATCCACTTCCCGTTTCCGAAAGGCAGAACGCGCAATCGCTCGTGCATGATGCCCAACTCATACCCTCGGTAATTGCTTATGGAGAGATAATCGTCGTGTAATGTTCCTCTGCCTATCGTGAGTGCTGTCGAGACGAATGCCGGTCGGTTTGCGTTTTGTGTTTCTACCGTTGTTATTTTTTGAGCGCACACAGCCGAGATGCCTGCCGTCCCGAAAAGAAACAGGAGTATGAGAGAAATATTTCTCTTTGATCGTCGTTCGGACGTACCTGTCATTGCAACTGTGTTTGTTTGTTAGAATAGCGGTCTCTGTCCGTTTTCGTCCGGTTCCGAGATTTGTGGCTTCTCTTCTTCTTGCGGTTGTTCTGTTTCGGGTTCCTCATGACGTAGCGGTTCCAGTTCGGAGATGCTTTCGACTGTAAAAGTCGTGATACGTTTCCCTTTCGCCCGAAAACTTTTCAATCCTATAAAATCGGCCGCTTCGAGGATCAACGGGTCGCGGAAAGCGTCGTTGCCTCCGAATTTCACTTCGATGCGGGCATAGGCCTCGGACGAAAGCAGTATCAATTGCGATTCGGGATTTTCTCCCAAGAAACTTTGCTTTTTGGGAGAGGATTCGAACTGAAAACGTTTCAAATACGGGTATCCTTGATCGGCATCGAAGAGCGCTGCCGTCCAACACCGCTGAGGCATGAATTTTTCAATGCGCAGAATATCGGGGTCATAGTGGTTGCCGGCGTCGAAAGATGTCGTGTAGAAAATCCCGTTTTTGAGAATGACAAGAATTTGCTCGTCGTTGTGAAATTCACCGAGATATTCGCCACGTCCATCGTAATTGAGTCGTAGTACATCGTGGTCGAACCATACTTGTCGTCCTCCGAGGGTAGACCCTCCGCGCTCTTTTAGGGAAATGCGGTGTATCTCGTTGTGTGTTACGATATTTCCCATCGATTGGCGACCTTTGATGGCGATACTGCTGAAATCTTTTTCGATGAACGGCGTTTTCAGGCGGGGTTTGGGCTTGAAAACAATTTTCAATATTTCGGCTTCGCCGTTAGGGTTGGCACTGAACCATGCGATTTTCGAGCCCGGAGCACCTTGTGTGAGGTCGTATTCTTTGTCGCGGGTAACGCCGGTAACAGCAAATCGTTTCATATAGTGTAGCCCTTCTTTACCGTTTCTGTAAATGACGTTGTAAATGGTGCGGGTATCATTCCGTTTGAACACGTTCAGGTAAAGAATGTTTTTCCCGACGAACATTTTTTCACAGACTTTTACGACTTTGTATTTGCCGTCTTTGTAGAAAATGATGATATCGTCGATGTCGGAACAGTTGCATACAAATTCGTCCCGTTTCAGTCCGGTGCCGATAAATCCTTCATCTCTGTTGATGTATAGCTTTTCGTTGGCTTCTACGACCTTGGTAGCTTCGATGGCATCGAATCCCCGTATTACCGTCCGGCGGGGATAAGCTGCGCCGTATTTCTCTTTCAGATGACGGTACCAGCGTATCGTGTAATCTACGATATGGGCGAGGTTGTTGTCTATTTCTTCGATGTCTCCTTTAATGGCCGCAATCTGTTGGTTGGTTTTATCGGCATTGAATTTCAGGATACGAGCCATTTTTATCTCCATCAGTTTGAGAATGTCGTCCCGGTTGATTTCACGCAGGAAGTCTTTTTTGAACGGTTCCAACCTCCTGTCGATATGGGCTACGGCATCATCCATCGTCCGGCTTTCCTCAAATGCCTTGTCTTTATATATCCGTTCTTCGATGAAAATTTTTTCAAGGGAGAGGAAATGTAACGATTCGCACAGTTCGCCGCGTTGTATGCGTAATTCTTCCTGCAACAGATGCAAGGTGCGGTCGGTGTTGCGACGCAAAACCTCGCTTACCGAGAGAAACAACGGTTTATTGTCGCATATCACGCAGCAGTTGGGTGAGATGCTGACCTCACAATCGGTAAAGGCGTAAAGAGCGTCGATTGCTTTGTCCGACGAAGTACCGGCTTGTAGATGCACGAGTATTTCGGCTTGTGCGGCAGTGATGTCGTCGATTTTCCGTATTTTTATTTTCCCTTTATCATTTGCTTTCAGGATCGAATCGATGATGGTCGGTGTTGTCTTGCCATAGGGAATTTCGGTAATGGCGAGAGTCCGCTGATCTCTTTTTTCGATTTTGGCTCGTACTTTGATTGAGCCGCCGCGTTCACCATCGTTGTATCGGGCAACATCGATAAATCCCCCGGTTTGGAAATCGGGGTAAAGGGTAAACGGCTCGCCTTGCAGGTAAGAAATCGATGCGTCGATAAGTTCGTTGAAGTTATGGGGCAATATTTTTACCGATAAGCCGACCGCTATGCCTTCTACACCTTGTGCCAGTAATAACGGAAATTTCGTGGGTAGGGTTATCGGCTCTTTGTTGCGCCCGTCGTATGAGGGACGCCATTCGGTGATTTTTGGGCTGTAAAGTGTTTCGAGGGCAAATTTGGTGAGGCGGGCTTCGATATACCGTCCTGCGGCTGCACCGGCTCCTGTAAGGATATTGCCCCAGTTGCCCTGGCAATCGATGAGCAGTTCTTTTTGTCCCAGTTTTACCAGAGTTTCATAAATCGATGCGTCGCCGTGCGGGTGGAACTTCATCGTTTCGCCTACAATGCTGGCCACTTTGTTGTTGCGGCCGTCTTCCATGCGTTTCATGACATGGAGTATGCGTCGCTGTACGGGTTTCAGCCCGTCTTCGATATGCGGAACGGCGCGTTGCAGGATAACGTACGAGGCATAGTCGAGAAACCAGTCCTGATACATACCCGTGAGTTGGAATTTGAGATCGGCTTTGTCGCCTTCGGGTAATTTATAGGAAGAATGGCTTTCGATATGGTCGGTTTCTTGCTCCGACGGGTTGTCAAGAAGGTTATCTTTCTCTTCGTCGCTCATATGGGGTGGAATATGGTTGATATGTAATTTTTTGAATGAGAACTCTTACTTTAAATATTTTTATGGGCTGAAAGTAAGAACCTCCTGCAAAAATACAAATTAAATCGGAAAAAATCATTTACTTTGCAGATTATTAGAGGGGCGGAAAGCCCCATTCGATACAAAACACAAAAGAATTATGGCACAACAAGAAGATGTCTTTAAGAAACTGATTTCGCATTGTAAAGAATATGGATTCGTATTTCCGTCGAGTGAAATATACGATGGGCTGAGCGCCGTGTATGATTACGGACAGATGGGGGTCGAGCTGAAAAACAATATCAAAAAATATTGGTGGGACAGTATGGTGCTGTTGCACGAAAATATTGTCGGTATCGATTCGGCCATTTTTATGCACCCGACGATTTGGAAAGCGTCGGGGCACGTCGATGCGTTTAATGACCCGTTGATCGACAATAAAGACTCGAAGAAGCGTTATCGTGCCGATGTGCTTATCGAGGATTTGATTGCCAAGATGGACGAAAAAATAGAGAAAGAGGTGGAAAAAGCCGCCAAGCGATTCGGTGAAAGTTTCGATGAAGCGCTTTTTCGTCAGACCAATCCCCGTGTGCAAGAGCATGTCGCCAAACGGGAAGAGTTGCATTCCCGCTATGCGAAAGCCATGAATGAAAACGATTTGAACGAGTTGCGCCAGATTATTCTCGATTATGAAATCGCCTGTCCGTTGAGCGGTACCCGCAACTGGACCGATGTACGCCAGTTCAATCTCATGTTCTCTACCGAGATGGGGTCTACGGCCGATGGTACGATGAAAATATATCTTCGTCCCGAGACAGCGCAAGGTATTTTTGTCAACTATCTCAATGTGCAGAAAACTGGTCGTATGCGCATTCCCTTCGGTATTGCACAAATAGGCAAGGCATTCCGCAATGAAATCGTTGCCCGTCAGTTCATTTTCCGTATGAGGGAATTCGAGCAGATGGAGATGCAATTTTTTGTGCGTCCCGGCGAAGAACTGAAATGGTTTGCCCAATGGAAAGAAACCCGTCTTAAATGGCACAAGGCTCTCGGCCTCGGCGATGAGAAATATCGTTATCACGACCATGAAAAGTTGGCACACTATGCCAATGCCGCTACCGACATCGAGTTTGAAATGCCATTCGGATTCAAGGAGGTCGAGGGAATTCATTCGCGTACCAATTTCGACCTGTCGAATCACGAAAAATTTTCTGGTAAAAAATTGCAATATTTCGATCCGGAACTCAACGAGTCGTATGTGCCCTATGTCATCGAGACTTCGATTGGCGTCGACCGTATGTTCCTGAGTGTAATGGCGGGTTCGTATTGCGAAGAACAACTGCCCGATGGGGAAACTCGTGTGGTATTGCGGCTCCCGGCTGCATTGGCACCTGTCAAATTGGCGATATTGCCTTTGGTGAAGAAAGACGGTCTGCCCGAGAAAGCTCGCGAAATAATGGATATGTTGCGATTCGATTTCAAATGCCAGTACGATGAGAAAGATTCTATCGGCAAACGTTATCGCCGTCAAGATGCCATCGGTACGCCTTTCTGCGTTACGGTCGATCACGATACGCTTACCGATAATTGCGTTACGATACGTTTCCGTGATACGATGGAGCAAAAACGTGTGGCCATAAGCGATTTGGCTCAGATTATCGGAGAGCAAGTTTCGATGAAATCGTTGCTGCGGAAAATTGTGAACAGCTAATTTTACAAATTCAGAATATGAAAAAAGGTTATATTGTCGCAGGTGTAGTCCTGCTTGTGATTATTATATTGGTCGTATCGGGTGTCGGTACTTACAATACGATGGTGGCCGGAGAGGAGACTATTAATGGCGAATGGGCCAAAGTCGAGACCCAGTACCAACGTCGTAGTGATCTTATACCCAATCTCGTGTCGACGGTGAAAGGATATGCCGCACACGAACAATCGACGCTCGACGCCGTTGTTTCGGCTCGGGCCAAAGCTACACAGGTAACGTTGTCGGCCGATAACCTTACCCCCGAAAATATCGAGGCGTTCCAAGCCGCACAAGGTGAGGTATCGAGTGCATTATCCCGTTTGTTGGCTGTTGCAGAGAATTATCCCGATTTGAAGGCCAATCAAAATTTTCTCGAATTGCAGGCCCAACTCGAAGGAACGGAAAATCGTATTGCCGTAGCACGTACTCGCTACACCGAGGCCGTGAAGAGTTTCAATGTGATGATACGTCGTTTCCCGGCATCGATTATCGCATCGATGTTCGGGTTTGAAAAGAAACCCCAGTTTGAGGCCACAGAAGGTGCTGAAACAGCACCGGTCGTTAATTTTTAGTTTTTTACGGGATTCATATACATGGAAAAAATAAAAATCCTTTTTCTCGCAGTATTGTCGTGTTGCATTTTCGTGATGCCCTCTTGTAAGGACGATGTGGAAGATACGGTAACCGAATATCTGAAATGGAACAACGAGAATGTTGCTTATTTCGAAGCGGCTAAGGTGGCGACCGATGAAGAAGGGAATCGGTTGTATGAAATTGTAACACCCAATTGGGATCCGTCGAGTTGTGTATTGATGCATTTTTATGAACGGGGAACCGATACGATATCGCCTTACCATACAAGTTTTGTCAAGGTCTGCTATAAAGGACAGTTGATAGACGGTACAGTATTCGATGCGACACATGAGAGTCCCGATAATCCCATGACGGCGAAAATATCGTCGCTGGTCGATGGGTGGACTGTCGCAATGGAACGTATGTATGTAGGTGATTCCTGTCGAGTTGTTATTCCGCAGAATTTAGGATACGGAGAGCGCTCTCAGAATTTGATAAAACCTTATTCGACCTTGATTTTCGATATCAAGTTGATGGAGATTGTCCGTCGATAAAAAATATTCGGGAGTATGGAATGGAACACTCCTGTATCGATCGACCTGCAACAAGGAGCCGTAACACATCATCATCGTATGATGTTGTTCGGCTCTTGTTTTGCCGAGCATATCGGGACGAGGCTCGGTGAGTTTCATTTTCGGGTCGATGTCAATCCGTTCGGTATACAGTACAATCCGTTGTCTATTGCAAAGTCGTTGGTTCGCTTGCTCGACAGGAAGCCGTTTTCCGATGAAGACCTTTTTTCAAACGGAAATTTATGGCACAGTTTTGCTCATCATTCGAGCTTTTCACATATAGACAAGGCACTTTGCCTGCAACAAATCAATCGCCGTTTTTTACCGGCATCGACATCGCTGGGAGAAGTGGATTTTTTGATTCTGACATGGGGGACGGCATGGGTCTATACGTTGACGGGAACCGATACGGTGGTTGCCAATTGTCATAAATTGCCAGCTTCTTGTTTCGACCGTCGGCGACTGTCGGTCGACGGGATGGTTGCTGTATGGGTACCATTGCTCGAACGGTTGTTTGCCACGAATCCCCGCGTGAAGCTGCTGTTTACGGTGAGTCCCGTGCGGCATATGAAGGACGGTGCGCACGGCAATCAATTGAGCAAATCTGCTCTGTTACTTTTTACCGATGAATTGTGTCGGACCTATCCCGAACGTTGCTTTTACTTTCCTGCGTATGAGCTTGTCATGGACGAGTTGCGCGATTACCGTTTCTACGACAGGGACATGGTGCACCCGTCGCAACAAGCGGTCGACTATGTGTGGGAAAAATTCTCCGAGACCTATTTCGATGAGGCGACCCATTCCGTCAATCGGGAGTGGGGACGTCTTTTGCAGGCATTGCGACATCGCCCGCTGACACCCGACCGGAAAACATACAGGCAATTTGTCGTACAAAATATCCTTAAACTCGAAAAATTTCGGGAAAAATATACTTTCTTTGATGTAACCGATGAGCTTGCTGCCGCCCGGCAGTTGCTCGCAACATTAGAGACCGATGAAATATGATATCACAGAAATAGCTAAAATCGTACGTGCCGATTTTTGTAAGAATAGAGAGTGTGCCGTTTCGGTATTACTGACCGACAGCCGGTCGCTGACTTTCCCCGAAGAAACCCTCTTTTTCGCTCTTGCTACCGAACGGAATGACGGCCATCGTTATGTATTTGATTTATATCGGAAAGGTGTTTGCAATTTTGTTGTAAGCCGTATTCCCGAACATGCCGACGAAATGGGAGAAGCCAATTTTCTCGTTGTTCCCGATACATTGCAGGCGTTGCAGGCTCTTGCTGCGGCGCATCGACGTCGGTTTAAGATTCCGGTTATCGGCGTTGCCGGCAGTAATGGTAAGACGGTCGTGAAAGAATGGCTTTATCAGCTTTTGTGTGAAGACTATACGATGGTGCGTTCTCCGCGCAGTTACAATTCTCAAATCGGAGTACCCCTTTCGGTGTGGGAAATCAACGAACAAACCGAACTGGCTGTCATCGAAGCGGGTATATCGAAATCGGGTGAGATGGATAAGCTGGAGCCTATCGTGCAGCCTACGGTGGGGATTCTTACCAATGTGGGAGAAGCGCATCAGGAAGGATTCTCCACCATACAGGAGAAATGCGAGGAAAAATTGTCGCTTTTCCGCCGTTCCGATGCGATTATTTATGACGGAGATGATCCGCTCATAACCGAATCATTCAATAAGATGTGCATGGGTACGCGGGAGATTGCTTGGTCGCATGTCAATATAGACTCGCCCCTCTATATTTCCAAGATAGAGAAAGAAGAGATGTCGACACGCATCGAATATATTTATTTGCGTACCAAAAGCGGTTTTACGATACCGTTTGTCGAAGATGGGGCTGTGCAAGACGCCATACATTGTTTGGCGGTCATGCTCTACCTCGGTACCGATGTCGACGTGATTGCCCGCCGTATGAGTCGTCTCGAACCGATTGCCATGCGTATGGAGGTAAAAGAGGGAATCAATAATTGCCTGTTGATAAACGACAGTTACAATTCCGATATCAATTCCCTCGGTATTGCGCTCGATTTTCAATCCCGTCGTTCGGCGGCTCGGTCGATGCGGCGAACATTGATACTTTCCGATATTTTACAGTCGGGAGTTCCGTCCGATGAACTTTATGAGCGCGTAGCTTCTCTTGTCCGGCATAAGGGGGTGCAGCGTCTCGTCGGAATCGGTTATGAAATTATGGCGCATGCCGCTTGTTTCAATATAGAGAAGGAGTTTTATGCCACGACCGAAGTGTTCTTGCAATCGGGGCGCATCGATCGGTTTTCCCGGGAACTTATTCTGATAAAAGGGGCGCGCCGTTTTCATTTCGAGTCGGTGTGCGAAGCATTGGAACTGAAACAACATGAGACGATACTCGAAGTGAATCTCGATGCGATCGTCCACAATTACAATTTTTATAAGGAAAAACTGAATCCTTCGACCCGTATGATTTGCATGGTGAAGGCATTCGGTTACGGAGCGGGTTCGTATGAACTGGCGAAGACTTTACAAGATCATGGCTGTGATTATCTGGCAGTAGCCGTGGCCGATGAGGGTGCCGAGTTGCGCAAGCAAGGCATTACGATGCCTATTATGGTAATGAATCCCGAAATGTCGAGCTTTCATACCCTTTTCCGTTATGACCTCGAACCCGAGGTGTATAGCTTCAAGCTGTTCGATGCTTTGCTGGTAGAGGCTCGTCGGCAAGGTCTGTTGCACTATCCGGTACATATCAAGATCGATTCGGGTATGCACCGCCTCGGGTTTGAAGAAAAAGATATGCCGCTGTTGGCCGAAAGGTTATCATCACAGGATAACTTGTCGGCGCGGTCGGTCTTTTCGCATTTCGCCGGTAGCGATGAGGCTTGTTTCGATGATTATTCCCGACATCAGATCGCGCTTTTTACGCGGTGTGCCGATGCTGTGCAGGCCGCGTCGCCGCATAAGGTTTTGCGTCATATCCTCAATACGGCGGGAATTACGCGATTTACCGATTTTCAGTTCGATGCTGTTCGTCTCGGCATAGGCCTTTACGGTGTTTCTCCGTATGGAGACAATAAGGGTTTACGCACGGTAAGTACGTTGAAGACGACGATTTTGCAGATACGCGATTTGGCTGCCGGAGAAACGGTCGGATACAGTCGTCGCGGGGTGTTGGAGCGACCTTCCCGTATAGCGGCTATTCCCATAGGATATGCCGACGGGCTTGACAGGCATCTCGGCAATGGCAAAGGGTGTGTCGTCGTCAATGGCAAGCGTGCTCCTATCGTCGGTAATATCTGTATGGACGTAACCCTGATAGATGTAACCGACATCGATTGTCGGGAAGGAGACCGTATCGAGATATTCGGCGAGCAGTTGCCCGTAGAAGAGATGGCCGGTTGGTTGGGTACGATTCCCTATGAGATTCTTACCTCTGTATCTTCCCGGGTGAAAAGGGTCTATTACAGAGAATAGTTCGATGCGGCAATATTGCATGAGCTAAAAAAAGAGTTTTTTATTGCCTAATTCATAAACTTCACGTACCTTTGTATCGTCTGTTTTCGCGGATGTGGTGTAATTGGTAGCCACGCCAGACTTAGGATCTGGTGACGAAAGTCGTGTAGGTTCGAGTCCTATCATCCGCACAAAAGGGGAAAAGGGCTGCATTTTATGCAGCCCTTTTCCCCTTTTATATGATTCGCGGTTATCTGTCGAATAGAAAATGATTCGGCAGATAACCTGTTTTTTTATTTGAAAAATTTCAGGACATAACTCTTATTTCCCGATACGATACGGGCGATATAGAACCCTTCGGGAATGTTCTTCAAGTCGATATACCCTTGCGTGGTGCCGGTAAACGACATGGTACGTCCGTCTATGCCGGTGAGAATGACTTTGTCTGCCTCCGGAATTATCAATAATCCGCTCTTCCGGTTATAATAGGCGGTTTCGGTCGTCGGTGTTTCATCGATGCTGCTTTCGTCTATGCCGACAGGTGCGGAAAGGGCTGTTTCTCCATATTGTGTGGTAGCCGATACTTGGTAGCGGATCTCCCCTTCGGGAATGTTTTCATCGGTGAAATGACATTTATCGGTCGTTGCTATTTTTATACCGTTCCGGTAGATGTTGTATCCTGTTATTGCAGAAGATTCGGCGGCAGGATATACGACAATGCCGTCTACAATCCACCAATAAGAGAGACCCGCGTTGTTATCGTCATATCCCCGGAATGCAATGCGCATCTCATTGGAGAGATAAGGCGTGAGATCGAGTGATATTTCTTCATACACGTTTACTGCGGTACTTTGCGTTTTCAGGTCGTAGAGTATTTCCCACGTTTCCCCGTTGTCCGAGCTGACCAGCACATAATAGAAATTATGGGCGTTGTTTTTCTGCGGAGCGATCGATTTGGAATGGAAGTCCAATCGCTGTCCCTGTGCGAAGGAGGGCGAGATGAGCCACTCATCTTGGTGCATGGAATCCCAGTCCGATTCGAGTTTCATAGCATGGGTGCCGTCCGAAACTTCCGTGTATTTGTCGGCCTCTACGTGAATCCACGTTTTGGGATTTTCCGAATCGTGGCGTATCGTCCAGTTGGCGACGGAAGCGGCATTTTCGAAATCTTCGTTCAGTACGGTCGAACCCGATACCGGGGCCGACCACGTAAGCTCCACTTTTCCGTTTACGACTGTTGCCGAGAGGTTCGATGGCGCCAGTATTTCACCCGATGCTTGGGAAACCGTGAGCGTATCGGCTACATCGGCCTCGTCGATGGCATTCAGTATGATGTCGGCGTTACGCGACGACGTGTTTTCATTTTTTGTCAGGGCGGTGATTGTAATCGTCGTTTTTCCTGTGTGGCCTTGCGTGGGCGATATTTCGAGCCACTCGGGTACTGACGTTATCTGCCACGAGGTATCGGCTTCTACGGTAACAGCAGTCGTACTGCCGGCATTGCCGGCTAGAACGACTGTATCGGTCGGCAGATAGATGCGGGAAGCGACGGGTAATAAATCGAATGAGAGGGTCTCGCCGCAAGTCGATATGTTACCAATGGCGAAACGGGCGGTCTCACCGTTGGTGTAAAACGGTTTTTGTGCGGCCTCCCCTCCGAATGCCGTGCGTCCGCTTTCGGCACTGAAAGCAGCTTGTTCGATTTTCCCGTCGGAAGTCGTCGACCCTCCGGGGCGGAAGAGATATAATTCGTCAAATTTGCTGCTGCCGTCATAGGCGTTGTTCCCGGTATATCGGGGATCTACCCGGTATATCAGAAGTCCCGATTCGGGTATGCCGGCATCGAAGCCTTCTTTTTTACGGTATTCGACGATGAAGTATTGGTCCGATCCCGTAGGGCATATTTTATAGGCGATATTGTCTTTGCGGTCTCCGGTAAGCGGGTGGAGAGTGTAAGTTCCGGGTTGGGAGATTTCGGGTATCTCGTCGATCCATTTACAATATTTGTATTTGGTATATGCGCTCATGCTTTGCGGAACGGAGAGATTGTCGGACATCAAATCCCACACGCCGACGGGATTCAGGTCGGTACGTACACTACCGTGATAGAGGTCATACGTGCCTAATGTGTGAGACATTTCATGGCACAGCACACCCGTATTGATTTCAAGGGGTGTTACCATCGATCCGTAACCGTTGGCATCGTCGAAGAGCATGATGTATTCGTTCACTTTCTTTCCTTGTATGGAGCCTTCTTGGGTATACAATGTGGAACGGTGAGGCCATAACAGATGCGAATTTCCGATAGCGGAGCGTCCGCTGACGATGATGCAGATGTTATCGATCACACCGTTACCGTCGGCATCTATGACGGCATCGGCCGGGACAATGGTGTCGAGGTAATCCGACAGCTCTTTTACCAGATTCTGTTCTCTCAACAGTTTGTTTGCACCTAAGGCGTCGTCGACATATCCATCGGGATTGATGCTCGAATGTTTCTCGTAATATCCGCGCGGATTTCGGGCTTGATATGAAATGATTTTTCCTTCGCTGTCGGCAGCAGGATAGAAGATACTCGACCAGAAAAGTTGGTTGTAAGAGGCCTCTTTGAAGTAGTTGTATACCGAGTTGGCGTCTTCGGTCGAGTCGTTGAACATCTTCTCATAGTGGGAGATCGGTTTCTCAAAAATCGTGTCGCCTTCGTCGGCAAATCGGAGAAAGACCACCAAGTTGCTGAATTCTCCTTTATTTTTCTCCGCAGCTTGCAATGTTGTAGAGATCGTGCAGAATGCGAGGGTGAGAATGAGCAGTTTTTTCATAGTCGTTGCTGTTTATGTTTTTATAAAAGGCGAAAAGGCCGTGAATGAAAGTATCATGTTCACGGCCTTTTATGTTTGTAGGTCGTGAAGCCTTTACGGAATCAATACTTTTTGTGTCGATACGGCGTTGTTGTCGCGAGCCTGCACGATGTAAAGACCCGTACCCAATGCGCCGAGGTCGAGGGCTTCGGCACGAGCCGAAAGAACTTCTTTTCCTCCGGCATTGTAGACTGTGATGTCTGCTTCGCGGGACAGAGAAATGAACCGACCCGTTTGGGCGATATTGATATGGTCGCTATCGGCTTGTGTGCCTGCTATGCCTGCACCTTCGCCGTAAACCTGCACTTTCAAGCCTTGCAGATACATCTCAGCACTACTTTGGTTGCCATTGAGAATTTGGGCGGTTACAGGTTGCTGCTGGTTGAGTTTAAATCCGCTGGCATTTTCGATGTCCTGTACCTCCCAAGTACATTGTCCGGCTCCGTGGTATGAGAGGAAAATGAATGATTTGATATTGGCACAGTCAACAGGTTCCAATTCTCCAAATCCACCTTTTAAGGCCGGGCGGATTGATGATTCGGCCGATAGAAATACAGAGAGGTGATAGCAAGAGGGCAGTTGAAGAAGAATGCTTCCGCCATTGAACGAAGTATAGGGCGATGCCGGAGCAAGTACAATAGCACCTTTCTTGGCATCTGTCCCTATGGCTGCACCCGTAGAATCTACTCCGGGCAAATATCCATCGGTCCCGGCTCCGGCAACTGTGGGAGAGGTGGTATTGTAGAGCGGTTCGAATACATCGGGCTCTACTTCTTCTTGATACATTGTGGGAATTGATTTTATCAATTTGTCGCTGGTGGCGTCTCCGACATATTTGTCGATTTTCTCTTGCGTATCGAACCATAACCAACCGTTGGAGTCGCAATCGGCCGGTGTGAAGAGATTACCTTGCGCATAGGCGGCCGACGTGAACGCCCCGGCAAAGAACAATGCGAGTGTAACTGATTTTTTCATAGACAATCTTTTTTAGAGGGTTAGTATTTTATGATTACATTTCGAGCCACGACGGATTCTGAGGAATCCCATGACGACGTATTTCGTCCCACGGAATAGGCCAGTAGTACTGCATTTCGCGGAAATAACGCACGGTATTGTCGGTACCATTGACTGTCTTTTGTCGGTAAACGGTAGGCGTACCGTCGTTGTATTTATAAATGTTTATTCCGTAGAGGGGATTGGTGCTGCCGCTCATTTTTTCTTCGGCTATACCCCAACGCAGGAGATCCCAGTAGGTCGATTTTTCGAATGCCAACTCCACACGTCGTTCATTGACGATGTCGTCCCATGTTATCGATTCATATTCGGGCATGTGTACCCGGCGGCGTATTTCGTTGAGCTTATCCATGGCATCGCCCGTGCGACCCTGTTTGAAGTCGATTTCGGCATAGTCGAGCAGAACCTCGGCATACCGCCAGATAATGCAATTTTGGCTGCTGGCATAAGTATCGTCGTTATCGATTTGTTGGGACTCCCGGACAAATTTTTTCAGATAATATCCCGTGCGGGTGTAGGTCGCCTGCTCCGAGGAGCCATAGGCTGTGAGGTCGGCTCCCCGCACGTATTCGCGATCTCCGTACTTTTCATAGGTATAATGTATTTCGAGCGTTTTCCCTTTGAACGAACAGCCGTCATAGAGGATATTGGCATAGAACCGATAATCCCGGTTTTTGTATGGGTCGGAAGCATCGTAATCGGAGGCCGTCTCGATGGGCTGGCCGCTTACGGTTCGGTATTCATCGACGTGGTTCTGTGTGGGAACATAGGCGGCAAAAGTGCCGTAGCACGAGGGAGGAGCGGTTTCCCGGTCGAGCTTATGCCCGAATTCGGTATCGAAGTTGCCGTCGTCGCTGTGTTGTACCTCCCATATCGATTCCTTGCTGTTTTTGGTCAAGAATATGTCGTGGTAAGCATTTGCTATGCCGTCTTGTGTCGTCTCCGATATTTGCACCAGTTCATACCGGTTGAGAGACATGAGCGAGTCGTACGATTCTGCGGCAAGCGTGTACATGCGGTCGGTGCGGTCATCGGGAAATCCGAGATAAGATTCCGTCCGGTTTTGAAATTTGACGCCCGAAGCCCAGAAATAGGTTTTTGCTTTGAGCATATAGGCCGCACCTTTCGAAGCACGTCCCGCATCGCTTTCGGAGATATTTGCGTCGAGCAGAGCGGCTGCTTGACTCGCTTCGGAAACGATGAAATTGACGGTTTCCTCATAGGTGGCGCGCGCGAGTTTGCGGCTATCGGTAAGCGGGTCGTACGGCTCGGTCAGAATTATGGGAGCGCCGTACATGCGCAACAACAAGTAGTAGTAATAAGCTCTGAAAAAATGAGCTTCTCCCAATATCCGTTGTTTATGCGCACCTTCGGGTATCTGGTCGGCGTTTTGGAGTAAAACGTTGATCGAACGTATCTGTGTGTAATAGGTGCTCCATTTGGTGCGTCCGCGAGTCGTCAACTCCTGCTGGCTGCTGCGGAGTATGTCTCCGTAGTCGGCGTTGTACCAGTCGGCACGGCTTACGGTCATCTGGTCGGCATACCAGGGTTCGTATTCCCTTCCTATCCCTTTCATGATGGTCGTAACATAAGTAGAGAACCCGTTGTCCATATTCCGGTACCAGGGCAGCACGTATTCGTCGAGAAGGAGCTGGTCGCCCCAAATGGCGTTTTCCGATAGTTTGTCATAAGGCACTTCTTTGAACAAGTCGTTGCAACTTGTCGATACACTCAACAGAAGTCCCGAGAAGAATGCGATATATAAGAGTCTTTTCATTGTCATTGGGTGTAGGGTTAGAAGCCGAAATTAAGGGTAAGACCGTAAGACCGCTGTATGGGATACCCGCGCAACGATTCGGGGTCGATGCCGTTTTCGAGCGAAGATATGGTAAAGAGGTTGCTTCCTTGCAGGGCAATGCTTACCGAGTTGATTTTTTTCTTTTGGAGCAACTTGGCCGGCAACGCATACCCGATGGTGAGAGAGCGCAACCGCAAGTAGTTGCAGTTCCGTATCCAAAAATCCGATTCTCTCCGGTTATTGTCGTTTTTCGATGCGAATTTGATTCTCGGATAGGCTGCATCGGGATTATCTTCCGTCCATGTATCGGTGAGGTGGTAACGTTGGAATCGTTGCAAGCTGCCGCTTTCGAGTGTATAGAGCTCATTGATTTGTTGCTTGTATCCGGCAACTCCCTGTAACATGGCATTCATGAACAACCCCTTGTAACTGAAACCGAGGCTGAGGCTCATCGAGAAATCGGGATAGGCCGAGCTTTTTACATAGATACGGTCGTTGGCTGTGATGACGTGGTCTCCGTCTTGGTCTTTGTACTTGATGTCGCCCGGAGCCAATGTCGCGTTACCCTGCCCGTCTTGGTCGATAGGATAGTTGGCAATTTCTTCCCACGACTGGAACAAGCCGTCCGACTCGTACAGCAACCATAACTGACTGCTGCGCCCTTTTCTCCTTTGGTGCGCCACGACCGACGATTCATCGCCGTAATCGAGTACTTTGTCGAATGTTTTCGATAAAGTGATGCCTATATCATATTTGAATTGGCCGATACTATTTTTATGCGTGATAGTCAGGTCCCAGCCCCATGCTTTTACTTTTCCGAAATTGATGTAAGGAACATTCCCGTCGGTCCCGGCCGAAGGCGGGTAAAGGTAGGTGGGTGCGTATGTGAGCATATCGGTTTTGAAACGCCAATAATATTCGTAAGTTACGGCAAAACGGTTTTTCCATAAACCTGCATCTACGGCAATATTATAGTCGTGGCTTTTTTCCCAGCGCAGGTCGGGGTTGGGGAAACTGCTCGGGTCGGGAATGATGCCCGGCTTGAAGTTTCCGCCTATCTGATAGCCCGAGTTGGTCGTATAGATGTAATTCATCAGGTAGCCGTAATCGGTGAGTACGGCGTCGCGACCCAAGATACCGGTAGAAGCACGGAATTTGAGATTGGAAATGACCGGTTGGTCCCAGCTCCGGAAAAACGATTCATTCGAGAGTACCCATGCGCCCGATACGGTCGGGAAGAATCCCCAGCGGTTGTCGGGCGGGAGTTTGGTCGAGCCGTCGACACGGAAACTTGTTTCGATGAAATAGCGGTTATCGTACCCGTAAGTAAACCGTCCGATGAGGGAAGCCCTTTGGTAGAAATATTCATTGCCGACCAGCTTGCTGTCGGTTGCCGTCCCGATTACTTCGGGATATTTTCCTGCCATATCGTTGTTGGTGCCCGTCATATAACGATTGCGGTAGTCTTGGTAGTTGACAACGAGCATGGCGCTGAAATCGTGCTTCTCATTGAACGTATTGGTGTAGTTGATACCACCTTCGAAAAGTTTATTGTCGACAAACTGGTCTCGTTGCGAAAGAGAGATTTTTGCCGTCGGATAGGTCGTCAACGGGTCTTCCGAAATTTCTCCCGTTGTATTGTCATAGAGATAGAGGGTTTCGGGACTGCTGAAAGTGGTATTTATCGAGTTGTTGTTGTCGACCGTTGCTTTGAGGTAGATCGACATGCCTTTCAAGAAAGGAAGTTCGTAGTTGAGTGTAGCCGATATCGTGTTGAAGTTCGTTTTGTTACGGATATATCCGCCCAGTCCTTCGACGGCAAGTAACGGGTTGCTTCCGCTGAGGCTGGCGAGTTCGCCGGTCGTAAAGCGCAATACTTGCAGAGGGGAGTAACTATATGCTGCGTCGATGGTCGTGTAACTTGTATTTTTATTGTTCGACCGGTTCCCGGTTATGTCGAGGGAGAGGGTCAGACCTTTTACGATATAGGCGTCGAGCTTGGCCGAGTAGTTGAAGCGGTCGCGCCCCACACCCGAATAGAGACCTTTCATGTGGGTGTAACCTCCCGAAACGTAATATTTTACGAATTTGTTTCCGCCCGATACCGAAAGGCTGTGCAGCGTCGAGAATCCGAATTTGTCGAGATAATCGAGCAGATTTTCGTTCCCATAAAGATTGGGATTGCTTTTTATGGCATTGAGGTCGTATTTTTCGTAGACGTCGTCTCCACGGGCGTCGACAGCCCGATTGTAAAGTGTGGCGAATTCTTCGGCGTTGAGGAAGTCGGGCAGGCAGGTGGCTTGTTGCATATTGAACTGTCCCCGATAGTTGACCCTTACCTTCTGATTGTCTTCGCCGCGTTTGGTCTTGACGAGGATTACGCCGTTGGCTGCACGGGCTCCGTAAACGGCTGCCGCCGCACCGTCTTTGAGCATGGAGATGCTCTCTATGTCATCGGGATTGAGGTCGGAAAGACGCATCTCGCCGTCCGATGTGTTTTCTCCGAATCGGGGAACTCCATCGATGACCAAGAGGGGTGTACCGTTGATGCCGCGGATACGTATGTCCGATTCTTTTCCCGAGCTGGGGTCGCCGCTCGAATTTTGTACCGAAACACCGGCTACGAGACCCACCAGAGCCTCGTTTACATTCATGACGGGCATACGTTTCAGGTCTTCTCCCCGTACCACTTCGACCGAGCTGGTGAGTGATGATTTTTTCTGTGTACCGTAACCCACGACAACTACGTCGTCGAGTTGCTGGGCATCTTCTTCGAGTGTGATTTTTATGTTATCGGTCGTTGGTGTGATTTTTACTTCATGGGTACGATAACCCAGGAATGTGGCAATAAGGGTCGATTCGGAGTTCTGCACCGTCAATGAAAATTGTCCGTTACCGTCGCTGATCGTTGCCGTCGTCGTGTCTTTGATTTTCACCGTGGCTCCGGCAATGGGATTTCCCGATGAATCGACGATATATCCCGTTACTTTTCGCGAACCTGTTTCCTGTCCGATGGCAGGTAGGCCCCAGAAAAGGGAAAATAAAAGCAGTAAGGCGATATGTTTCATCATAATATTACTCAGAAGTGGTGGTTCAGTTGAACAGCTCTTTTATCTGCATGAGTTGATAGTCGTAGAAATCGCGTGTCGTTTTGTCGCTTGTACGGGCACGTTGTTGCTTGTAAAGCGATTCGATTTTTTTGAGGTGTGCGGTCATCAGCGGAGCGATACGGGTGTTGGAGATACCCGGCTGCCCCATATTTATACGCAGGAAAGAAACTTCTTCTTCCCGATTTGCTTCGCATGCCGTATGGCTGCACGGTACGTCGGGACTATATCCCAAAGAGACTATTGCTTGATAATCGGAGAAGGCTTTTGTCGAATTTGTCTTTTTACCGGAAGTGGGCGTAAGTCCGCTGTATTTGATAATGACGGCAAGTGCAGCCGATTGAATGTCGCGCTCGGCGGCATCGAGCTTTTTCCCTTGATAAGAAGCCTTGAACAGTTCTGTCAGGGCATCGTCGAGATAAGTATCGAGGGTATAATTTTTGCGGTTGTTTACAAGTCCGCTTTCTTCGATGCGATACAACGCCGTACTGTTGAGCAGACAACCGACGATACTGCGGCGCAGGTTATCGTTGCAGTTGAGGGTACGATCGAGTTTCATCATCAGTTGGGTCGGGGTGAGCCAGTCGTTGTAAGTACGGGCTTGGCGCATGAGCCATTGCATGGCTTTTTTCTGGGTTGCCCGATCGAGATGTGTACGAGCGGCGTTTTTCCCGCCTTGGCGGGCATCTTTGAATTCAACACCGCCGATGTAAGTCATGACATGCCCTATGTGACGGGAATATTGTTTTACCAGTTGGTCATATATTTCATCGAGGTCGTCATACGGTTTACCCGGCTCGGCCGCCCATTTTTCGAGGTTGGACATGATGATTTTGAGATTCGAAATCGCATAATCGCCGGCTCGCAGATGGTCGTTGCTCAAATCTTCGGTTTGATCGGTGGGATCGATGATCGCCATAAATTGTTGCGCTCCGAATTCGTACATGGGGTCGGCTTTTTTCTCCTCTATCCATTGGGTGAGGGTCGCCACTTCTTCGGTCGGAGTATTTGCTCCGGGAATAAGGCGGTATCCCCATGCAATTGCGTAGATGTCATAAACGCCCAAAATGGGAGGCGTCAGTTTGACACCCCGGTCGAAGTCGCCGGGTTGTGCGATGTAGTTGTTGCGGGCATAGTCCATGATACTGGGAGTCGTGCCGTATTTTTGCGTGAAAGAGGGGCTGCGCAGCGAATCGACGGGATAGGCATAACTGGCACCCATGTTGTGCATCAGACCCAGCGTATGGCCTATTTCATGTGAAGCGACGTACCGCATCGACTCTCTCATGACGTCATCGTCGAATACCGGTTTGCGTACTCTCGGGTCGGTGGCTGCCGTCTGGCAGAATCGCCAGTTGTGTAGTAACGATACGATATTGTGGTACCAAATGACGTCGGCGGTAAGGATTTCTCCGCTACGCGGGTCGACAAAGCTGGGACCCATTGCATTCGCTATTGTTGTCGCGGCATATTTTACACAACTGTAACGCATATCGTCGGGGTCGAAGTCGGGGTCGTTCTTGGGATAGTCGCGAGCCTGAATGGCATTTTTGAAACCGGCCGCCTCAAAGGCTGTATTCCAGTCTTCGATACCTTGTTTCACGACATCTCTCCACTTGTCGGGAAATGCACTGTCGACATAGAAGATAATCGGTTGCCGTGGCTCGACAAGTTCTCCGGCGAAGTAACGTTCCATATCTTCCTCTTTCGGTTCGAGACGCCAGCGATGTATAAACGTGTAATCGTCGACTTTATCTTTTTCTGTCGTATAGAGCGACCGGTCGCTGTAAAAATATCCCACACGGTTGTCTTGCAAGCGCATGCGCATGGGTTCGTCGGGAAGGACGATAAACGACCGGTGTACTTGTACGGTGTAAGGCTCGTCCATAGGAGAGGTGTTGAACGACAAGTTGCTCTTTATTTCAATATTCCGGGGGAATGCCTTTACTTCGGTGATTGATGAAGCGTTCGACACAAAAGAGCCTTTTATGGAGTTGCCTCCACCCATCAGTTTCGAGAGCGGATTTGTCGGTTTTATGGGGCTGATACATTTCTCATTTCCTCCGAAGAAAGAAGTTACATCGATGACGACATTCCCCTTGTTGCGAGCTTCGATTTTGAAAGCCTTCAATACGGGATTCAAAAAGTTCTTGTCGAAGGCTGCCGCAATTGATTCTTTTTCGTCGACGCTGTTTTGTGTCTGCACCTTATGCAGATATACGTTGATACTGTCGCGGCTCAGTTGCAGCAAGATAGGTTGGGTTGCCATCTGTCCGGCGACGAAGTCCTGCGTATTGCTGGTGGCAGCAATGCGGTTCGACAACATATAGGTGTGCTCGAATGCCGAGTCGGGAATTTCCCAGTAGAGTTTTCTCTGTGGGGTGAAGTGCGTTGTCAGAAGTCCTTCCTTGGAGACTGCGTCTTTTATGAGTTTCCGATATTCGACGCTGTCTTTGTTCTCTTTCGGTTTGGGAACGACGAGTGTCGTATCGTTTTTCTTTTTTGAAGATTTTTTTCTTTTTGCAGAGGCATCTGTTGAAAATCCGGTCAAAAAGCCGAAAATCAAAGCGAAACAGATAAGGCTTACGTTAAAGGTTTTCATATGATATGGTTTCTGTGTGTTTGTTCTTTTGTTACTCGTCTTGGGGAGAAATACTTTCTCTTTGCTTCGTTTTTTTATGATGTGCTTAGCAAAAAAACAGGAAAATGTTTTTCGCTGGTGCAATAATTTATATCTTTGCGCAAAGATATACAATAATATAAAAAAACTTGATTGCGATGAGAAAAATTACCTTTTTTTTAATGTTTACATTGTTCGCTTTCGTTTTGAAAGCAAACGATGGTGTGATGCTCACGCTGAAAGCCGAGCCGGGTAAAAGTCTCGATTTTGACGTTTATGTAACCAATGAGTTGCAAAATATTTCGGTCGATTGGGGCGATGGAAATAAGCAGGTGTATGAAAATGTCGCTTCTATCCAAGCTAATAGCGATTTGCCCACAAAGATCTCGGGAACAGTGTCAGGAGAGGGTACTGTAACGTTTTATGGTGATCCTTTGCAATTGTATAGTTTTGAGTCTGTTGCGGCTTTTGATGGCTCGAAAATATCTGTTGTAGACTTATCTGCTGTGATAAATCTACAACAGTTGACAATGCAAAGTCATGCGTTGACCCAAATCGATTTGAATAAGTTGACGAAACTTACGTCGTTGACCCTTTCGGGGAATGCGCTGTCTGCCATAGATTTGAGTCAATGTTCGGAAATTAAGGCGTTGGTGGTTTCTGACAATAAGTTGTCGAAAATCGATTTAAGCAATCTTTCCAAATTGTCTTCGTTGACGATTTCAAATAATACGCAACTTTCCGAGGTGGTTTGGCCGACAGTGGCTGCTTCTTTTAAAACAATCTATGCACTGAACCTCTCATTGTCGGGAGCATTGAATTTGACACAATATCCGGCACTTAACTTTGTGAATTTCAATAATAACAAATTGACGTCTCTTGACCTGAGCGGATTGGAGATGGATCGAGTATTCTGTATGAACAATCAATTGTCGGAATTGAAAGTGGATAACGTGATATCGTTATTGAATTGCTCGGGAAACAGATTGACCCCGGCTACTCTTCCGGCTGTGAGTCCGAAGACATATACTTATGCTCCGCAAACGGCAGTTTTGCCTGCGGCTCAAATTTTGGAAGGCGAAAGTGTCGATCTCTCGACGTTGGGCGGTGAAGGCGATGAACTTACCTATACATGGAAATATGCCGACGGTACGGCGATAGATGCAGCCGACTGTGTCGATAAAGGTAATGGAGTATTCTCATTCCCGAATGTTCTCGACAAGGCTGTTTATTGTGAGGTGTCTTCAAAACTTTTCCCCAAATTTACCGGTTCGAATGTGTTAAAAACGACCGAAGTAAGAGTCGGTTTTACCGGTACGATATTGACATTGAGTGCCGAGGCCGGGAAAGCTCTCGATTTTGACGTCTATTTGGTCGATACATTGCAAAATATCGGCGTTGACTGGGGGGATGGTAAAAAAGTGGTGTATGAAAATGTTGCTTCCAATCCGGATATTGATTGGCCTACCTCTATTTCGGGGACGGTAGCCGGAGAAGGAACGGTAACTTTGTATGGCGATCCTGCCCAGTTGTCGAAATTTGAGGCTTTGGGCGCCCTTGAAGGATCCAAAGTTTCATCGATAGATGTTTCAAAGGCCGAAAATCTTACGACTCTTACGGTTTCGAGTCATGCTCTCACCTCCATAGATTTGAGTCATAATCTGTCTATTTCATCTTTGGCTTTGAATAATAACCAATTGGCCGAAGTCGATTTGAGCAAGCACACTCATTTGTATAGCGTGGATTTGAGTAAGAACAGCTTGACGAAACTCGATGTCTCTCAATCTCCCTCTTTGTGGAAATTGGTTGTTTCCGATAACCAAATAACAGAACTGTCCTTGCCGACAGAAGCTCCCGGTTTCACAACATTTACGGCTTTGAACAATCGGTTTGAAGGATCATTGGATTTGTCGGTATATCCGAAATTATCCGCGGTGAATGTATCCGGAAGCAAATTGGTATCAATCGATGCTTCGGGATTGAACTTGGCAACGCTTTTCTGCCAAAACAACCAGTTGACGGAGTTGAAGGTGGACAGTGTGAAGACGACATTGAATTGCATGGGAAACAAATTAACCCCGGCTACTTTGCCGCAACTCAATGTAAAGAACTATACCTATGCTCCGCAAGCGGTTTATATGTTGGCCGATAGTGTTGTAAAAGTTGGCGATGAAGTAGACTTATCGACACTTGTTGCCGCCAATGATGAGGTAACTTATGTATGGCGATATGATGAGACTACTGTGGCAGATGCTTCGCTTTATACCGTAGAAAACGGCGTAACGGTATTCAATGCGGTTCCGCTCGACAAGGTGTATTGTGAAATCGTGTCGACACTCTTCCCGAAATTTACGGGTGCAAATGCGTTTGTAACGACGGCAGTGAAAGTAGAGAAAGGTGCTTCGTCCATCGATGAGACTTCGGCAGAAGCACCTGCCCGCATTTATGCTGTTGCCGGTCGTGTTGTCGCAGAAAATCTTTTGCCGGATACTCTGGTGTCCGTATATTCGCTTTCGAGCGTGAAATGCGGCGAGAAAGAGAGTGTTGACGGTAAGGCCGAGTTTGAATTACCGCAGGGCGTTTATCTTGTTGTTGCAGGAAAAGAGGCTTATAAGGTTGTTGTTCCGTAAAGGATAATCGATTGTATAATGATAGAAACTCCCGTCTGTAATATCGGACGGGAGTTTCTGTTTGCGGGGGATAATGGATTTGCTTGGGATTAGACCTGTTATTTCGGATAGCTATCTGAAAAGTGGGAGACGAGACGTCCGTCCCGAGAAGGAGTTATCATAAAAAAAGCTCTGCTATTGCAGAGCTTTTTTTATTCCTTTTGTTGCGGATTATTCGCCCGGGTGGATAGCACCGGTGGGGCAAGCGTCGGCGCAAGTGCCGCAATCAACGCATTTATCGGCATCGATTTTGTAGATATCGCCTTCCGAGATAGCGTCGGAGGGACATTCGCTCATGCAAGTGCCGCAAGCAATACAATCATCGCTAATAACGTAAGCCATAGTTTTGAGTTTAAAAAATTAATACTAATAGTAAGTGTGTCCGGCAAAAGTACGGCTTTTCTTTTTCTTGACAAATTAAATTGGATTTTTTTTGATGGGGAGTGTTTTTTTGACAAATCTTTTTCTTCTCTTACGGGCAATATTTCTATGGTTTTTGCGTTTTATTCATACTTCCGAAAAACGATTGAGAAAGATATTATTCATATGGGTATGTTTTGTTGCCGCCGTTTCGGTATCGGCGCAGCAACAAAAGTTGCAGCGCTTGCCGTTCGTCGACCAGCGGCGTATTCATTTCGGTTTTTCTGTCGGTACGCATGTGCAGGATTTGGCTATCCGGCATACCGGAGCGGTAACCGGAGGCGGAGAGACATGGTTTGCCGAAGTGCCCTCTTTCTCTCCCGGTTTCAATGTCGGCTTGGTTGGCGACCTTTATATTTGCCCGTATCTCAATCTTCGTTTTACCCCGACCCTGCTGTTCGGTAATAAAACGGTGGAACTGCGAGAGGATCATAGCGATACACGGCGCACGGTCGATCTGAAATCGACTTATATCATGATGCCTGTAAGTATCAAATACAGTGCCAAAAGGTTGAATAATTATTGTCCTTATTTGTCGTTGGGGGTGGCTCCGACGATCGACATCTCGAAAAAACGAAACGACTTGTTGCGCCTCAATACTTATGACACGTATCTCGAAGTGGGAGTAGGGTGCGATATTTATCTGCCGTTTTTCAAATTGATACCCGAGTTGAAATTTTGTTTCGGGTTGAGCGATGTGGTGAAACATAAACGGAACGACCTTGTCGATCCGCTCGATATTAAATATACCCAGGCTGTAAGTAAGGCTTTTTCGAGGCTTGTGGTGTTGAGTATTTATTTTGAATAGACTGATTATTTGTCTGTTATGTCTTTGATTGTGATTCGGAAGAAGTTGTGTGTAAATATTTAACAATTTATTTTTTGGAAATTCCATATAAAGGTTATATCTTTGCACTACGAAAATATCGCGGGGTGGAGCAGTTGGTAGCTCGTTGGGCTCATAACCCAAAGGTCGCTGGTTCGAGTCCGGCTCCCGCAACTAAGAAAGAGGGTCATCGTTTTTACGATGACCCTCTTTGCATATAAAACTGTTTGAATGATTGCGATGAGATATTACAGACATGTCATTCCGAGTGAGGCTGGTAGGCCGGCGAGGGATTTCCGATTCTCTATCAGTAGAGATTCTTTATTTCACTTCGTTCCATTCGGAATGGCAGTTATGTGATTCCGGCGTGTTAGCGAGGAATCTCTGTTTCTTCCCATGAGATTCTTCCTCCTTTACAGTCGTCAGATTGACAAGATTGTCATCTCGACCGCATGTGAGAGATCTCATGCAAAATGCATTCTCGGCATGAGATTTTTCACTCCGCTTACGCTTTGTGAATGAATGTTGGAAATCTCAGGTCTCGACGGTAATTACTTTCCCGGTCGGCACATACCAGATGTATCCTTGGGTCGTGTAACCCATTTCCTGCAACAGATGCATATAGCCGGCGACTTGTTTGCGATGGGTCGGCCGTTCCACGCCGAATTTGTAGTCTATGACCGTTGCTCCTTCATTATCGATGACAATACGGTCGGGGCGGTAAACACCTTGTTTCGGTTGTAGAATTTCCTGCTCGTTCAGAATGCGATTGCCGGCCTTGAACCAGCGTTGTTTTTCCGGCTCGGATAATTGGGTGCGTAGCATTTCCTCTATTTCTCGGCCTTCATCTATCGAAATTTCTCCTATGTGCACATGTTTTTGTATAGCGGCGGATATGTCGTCGGCTGTCTCGATGGTACTGAGTACGCGGTGGCATACCGTGCCGTGATGACGACGGTCTTCGGGGTCGAAGAAGCTCTGTCCCATAAGGCGCAGATGCAATCGTTTTCCCGGGAGTATCGAGTGGTAGGGCGTCGGCCGGAGAGGTTTGCTATGTTCGACCCCGTTGTGGAAAAGGGTGGTGCCGAGTGTGTACCGCCCTGTTTCGCGATCATAACCGGCGCTCAGGTCGGCATACGGTTTTCCGTCTATCGATGAGGAAACACCGTTTTCTTCGAGGACGTTTTGCAATAAGGTGCCGATATTCAGCCCTGAGACTTTCGGAACGAAAATGTACAACTCTTCCCGGGCTCGGGTAAAGGCTACGTAAGCCAGATTGAGATTGTCGATATATGTGTGTATCTGTTCCGTGAAATAGGTCCGGGCATAGATCGTCGAAGCCAGGTCGCCGTGATAGGCGATGGGAACGACCGGGAGATTGTCGAAAGGTTCGGCAGTCCCGGCCCATAATATCGGCGCTTGCGAAGGACGGTGGTCGATGGGCCAGTTGCAAAATGGAATGATGACGATTTTGAATTCCAGACCTTTCGATTTATGTATGGTCATGATGCGTATTGCATCTTGTTCCTGTGGTGTGGAGAGGGAGCGGGTACACCCTTTTTCGCGCCACCAAGAGAGGAACGAATTGAGGTCGGACGATCGTTTGTCGGTATATTGCAGTACGAGGTCGAGAAAAGCTTGTATGAAAACATTTTCGTCTCCGTTTGTATCGACGGGAAAGAGATCGATTATTTTTTCGCATATTTCATATAGAGGTTCTCCCCGGAAATGTTCTATCCGATGCAGTATTTCCTCTTTTGTCTCGCTGTTCAGTATGTGGCATATTTTGGGAATGGCCTCGTCGGGAGATTTTTTCCGGTAGGCGGTTTCTATCTGGTATAATGCCGTAAACCGGGTCAGCGGCTCTTGCGGTGTGTTCAGATAATCGAGCAAGGCAATGATAAGCTGTACAGTCGATGAGTTGCCGATGTACAAGGCTTCGTCGGAGATGACGTCGTATCGGTAGTGCGATTCGGTTGCCGATGCCTGTTCTTGGAGCAAATATTGTACGATGCGGTTTCCCTCCTCTTTGGTGCGTACCAGTATGGCGATGTCGCGCAATGCGACGCCGCGGTCTTGCAAGTCGCGCAATATCTCTGCCGTGCGATTCATGGCTTTGTCTCGGGCTCGGCTTTCGTCTTCGTTTTCTTGGGTGTTTTCAAAGAAATCGATTTCGACATATCCGCCTTCTGCTGTTTTTTCTTTACCTATTTTTTGTGCAGCGTTCCGGTAGGCCAGTTCTATTTTGCGGCACAAGTTTTCGTCGTCTTGTAGGGGGACGGGCAGATTTTCGTTGAGAATCTGCTGCAAGCGGGCCGAGGCTCGGTCGAAAAAAGTGTTGTTGAAGCGGACGACCTCTTTTTCGCTTCGCCAGTTGGTATCGAGTGTCTCGTCGTGTAATTCCTCTTCCGAAAAGTAATCGGGAAGTTTTTCGTTGAGTAATTCCCAATCGGAGTTTCTCCATCGGTAGATACTCTGTTTTACATCTCCTACGAGCAAATTGGTCAGTCCCCGGTCATTGCTCTCTTTGATGAGGGGGTAAAAGTTTTTCCACTGGGTCGCCGAAGTATCTTGGAACTCGTCGATGAAAAAATGGTCGATGTATGTTCCTATTTTTTCGTAGACAAACGGCGTGTCGTCGTGCCGGATTATTTTTCGCAACAAATCGTTGGTATCGGAAAGCAGGAGGGTTCCGTGTTCGCTTTGATATTCTTGTATGTGATTTACGATGTCGTTGATGATACCCAGTGTGTAAAGGTATTTTTTTGTGTGGCGTGCCGACAGATACTCTTTGTAGGGTGTGCCGTATAGGACGATGATTTCTCGGAAGATCCCGCGTAACGTCGTTTCTATGCGGGTCATGGCATCGCTTATATCGGCGGACGTTTTACTTTTGGTATACCATTTGGTTACGTCTTCTTCGGCGATTTGCAAGAATCTGTCGCTTGGCGGTTGGGTATAGTTCCCATTTATCCATTTGCGTAATGTCATGGCGCCCGATTTATTTCCGTATTTGAAATCTTCGGGTGAGAGACCGTTGGTCGAGAGAAGGGTAAGTGCAGCTTCGGCACGTTCGCGTACCTGCTTTTCAAATGCCCGCTTTCCGTTGTCGAGAGCTCCGATATACCTCGATAGGAACTGCTTGTCTTGCAATCTTTTTTCGAGAGTCTCGCTTTGGCTTTTGAATTCTTCTTTGAAAATTTCTCCGGCCAGTTCATCTATCTTTTTTCTGAAATTTTTATATGTGTCTTCCTCTACCTGCTGACGGGCGTAGTTGACCAGCCATTTCAAGAGTTCTTTGTTTTCTTTTTTTTTGAGGTCGAAAAAAAGATTATCTACGGCCTCGGTAAGGACGTGCGCACTGTCGAGTTCTATATTATATCCGCCCGAGTATCCGATTTCGTGCATGAATGCCCGGGTGATTTGTTGGAAAAATCGGTCGATCGTACTGATGTTGAAACCCGAAAAGTCGTGCAGCAATGTATATAGTTGTTCGGCCGCCTGTTTTTTCAAGGTGTCGATGTCGTGTGTGATGCCGTCCCGACCGAGCAGTTTGTCGAGATAGTCCGATTCTTGCGGAGCGTGGGCCAGAATATCGAGTTGCTTGATGATACGTTGCTTCATCTCATCGGTCGCCTTGTTGGTAAACGTTACCGCCAAGATGCGCCGGAAAAGTCTTTGACGTTCGCCGGGCAACAAGCCTTCCTCCAGCTCGGGGGGCGCGAGAAGCAGCTTGATATATTCGAGGGTGAGCTGGTAGGTTTTTCCGGAACCGGCCGAGGCTCGATAGACATTCAACATAAGTCCCTATATGATGCGGGTATGTGTGTACCCCTCTTTGGTGAGAATCTCTTTTACTTTTTGTCGTAGATCGCCTTGTATCAGAATTTCGCCGTCGCGAGCCGATCCGCCTACTCCGCATTTGGTTTTCAATAGTTTGGCCAACTCTTTCAAGTCGTCGTCCGAGCCGATGAATCCCGTGATGAGTGTGGCTGTTTTGCCGTTGCGGTGGCGCTTGTCGAGTTCGATGCGCAACGATTGTTTTTCGGCGGGCAAAGTTTCCTGCTCTTCCGTATCATCGGTTTGGTAGTCAAAGTCGGGGTTGGTGGAGTAGACGATATTCAGGCGCTCTTTCCAGTCGTTGTTTTTGCTCATGTTCAGATTGTTATTTGCCGCGAAATATATTGGAAAAAAGTAAATAGTTTCCTCAAATTTAGTACGGAATATGCACTTTGCCAAAAAAAATATTACTTTTGTGGTTCGGAAAAATAAATGAGAGAAATGGCAACCGGAAATTCGAGGACATCAATAAGTCTGCCCGAACCCTCGTTGCGGCGTTTACCGTGGTATTTAGCTTATGTTAAGTTGCTGCGCGACAGGGGAGTGGAATATGTTTCGTCGACACAGATATCGAAAGAAATAAATGTCGACGCCTCTCAGATTGCAAAAGATTTGTCGTTTATAAATATTTCGGGAAAAACCCGGGTCGGTTATGAGGTCGGTTCACTCGTCGATGCTTTGGAAAAGTTTTTGGGTTTCGGCGAAAAACACAAAGCCGTCATTTTCGGTGTCGGTAGTTTGGGGGCGGCCTTGTTGCAGGATTCGGGGTTGGCGCAATACGGTATGAATGTGATTGCCGGTTTCGATGTCGATAAGGCGATCATCAATACGCGTATCAACGGTATTCCTGTCTATGATGTGGCCGACTTTCCCCGGGTGCAGCAAGAACTCGACGCTTGTATAGGGATTCTCACCGTGCCGGTCGACCGTGCCCAAGAAGCCTGTAACGATATGATTGCCGGCGGAGTGCGAGCTATCTGGAATTTTACGCCTTATCGCATAAAAACCCCCGATGATATCGTTGTGCAGAACACATCGATTTATGCGCATCTGGCAGTGATGTTCAATCGTTTGAATCATACGTTGGGAAAATAACCTGTTGTCCGTGCCGGAGATTTTTTCGGTATAGGATATGTTCCAAAAATCCGTTATATGAAAATTTTTGCCGTGGGGTGGAACTACCTCAATCACAATAAAGAAATGAATCGTGCGTTATTACCTAAGGAGCCGGTTCTTTTCATGAAGCCCGATACGGCGCTGTTGAAAGACGGAAAACCGTTTTTCTTGCCGCCTTTTTCGGAACGGATCGAATACGAAACCGAGCTTGTTGTGCGTATCTCTCGATTGGGAAAAAATATCGCTCCGCGTTTTGCACATCGTTATTACGATGCGGTAACTGTGGGGATCGATTTTACCGCCCGCGATTTGCAAGCCCGGTTGCGGGCCGAGGGTTCTCCGTGGGAAATTTCGAAAGGCTTTGACGGGTCGGCGGTAGTCGGCGATTTTATTCCGGTCGATGAGGTGGCCGGTAATTTGCAGGATTTGCATTTCTCTTTGAGAATCGATGGAAAAGAGGTTCAAAGAGGACATACGGCCGATATGATTTTTCCTGTCGATGAAATGATAGCGTATATCAGCCGATTCTATACCTTGCGTATGGGTGATTTGCTTTTTACCGGGACGCCCGAAGGGGTTGGCCCCGTTGCCATCGGAAATCGTCTGCAAGGATATTTGGGCGAACGCCAACTGCTCGATTTTCATGTCCGGTGATAGTTCCCGCTCCGGTAACGACCGAGGAATGAAAGTATGAGAAAATATATCGTTTTTTTTATCGCTCTTGTTTTATTGTGCGGGGGGTATGTTTCTGTCGCGGCGCAGCCGTCGAGCCGATATGCCACCTCTTCGGTTCTCTCTTCGGGCAAGTGGGTGAAGATACAAATCGATGAGACAGGATTGTACCAACTTACTTACGATGAGTTGAGAGAGTGCGGATTTTCCGACCCTTCTCATGTTGCTGTCTTCGGTTACGGCGGAGCGATGCTTTCCGAAGATTTCTCGACCGAGTATGTCGATGACCTGCCTCAGATTCCGGTGCTACATACGGGTAATAAGTTGATTTTTTATGGACAGGGGGTATTGTCGTGGTCGGTGCAGAATGGCCTTTTTGTACGTTCCCGTAATCCATATTCGATGTACGGATATTATTTCCTGACTCAGCTCGATACGGCTCCGCTTTCGCCCGAATCGGTCGCTTCGAGCACACTCTCGCCCTCTCTTGCTGTTACAACTTTCCATGACAGAGTTTTGCATGAAGTGGAGGCCGTAAGTCCGGGGCGTATGGGACGGAATTTTTATGGGGAAAATTTTTTATATACGACGGTACGGAATTTTTCTTTCGATATACCCGGCATTACGACGACTCCTGTTACGGCGCAAGTGCGTTTTTTAGCCAAGTCTACTTCCGCTTCATCGTCGGTGAGTATGCAAATTAACGGTGGAGAAACCAAGTCCGCTACGATTGCCCCTATCCTCGACTCCGACGGGCAAACGTATAAATGCGGTGTCGAGGCTTCGATACAGACGACATTTGTGCGTAACCCCGAAAATGCCGATGTGGTGAAGATTTCATTTTCGGGAAATGGGGCAACGGCAGCTTATCTCGATTATATCCTTTTGAATATGGAGCGGGAGTTGCGGTTTTATGACGGGCAAGTGGCATTTCGGCATCGCTCGGCAGCTACACGGCGTTTGCGGTATGATATCGATGTGTCGGGAGCTGTTTCTCCGCAAGTTTGGGATGTAACCGTTCCTTATGCTCCGCAGTCTATCGATGCGGAATTGTCGGGAGGAAAATTGTCGTTTGTTTCCCCGCAGGCCTCGTTGTGCGAATATGTTGCTTTCGATGCGGCTGCTACATTTCTTTCTCCGATAGTTGTCGGGCCGGTATCCAATCAGAATTTACATGCGTTGTCCCGTGCCGATCTTGTAATTGTATCTCCTCCGCTTTTCATGGACGAAGCCAAACGGTTGGGCGAATTTCATGTCGAGCATGACTCTCTTTCTTATTTGGTCGTACAGCCCGCACATATATATAACGAGTTTTCTTCCGGTACACCCGATGCTACCGCCATACGTCGTTTTATGAAAATGTTCTATGACAGAGCCAATGGCGATGAATCGTTGCGCCCGCGTTATCTGTTGCTTTTCGGCGACGGAAGTTACGACAACCGTCGGGTAACTGAGGAGTGGGCGTCGTACGACTATCCGTTCCTGATTACTTTTCAAGGAGATGAGAGCGTTGACGAAAAAGATAATTTCGTAACCGACGACTATTTCGGATTTCTGCACGACGATGAGGGAGCCGACCTTTACCGGGCCACGTTGGATATAGGTATAGGACGTTTTCCCGTGCGGACGAAGACCGAAGCTGCGGCAATGGTCGATAAGTTGATCGCTTATGCGACGAATACCGATTACGGTTATTGGAAAAACGATATATGCTTGGTGGCCGATGACGGTAATTCGGGCGAACATATGGCGCAAAGCGAAACGCTGGCGAACATTCTGGAAACGAAAAATCCCGAATTTTTCGTCCACAAACTTTATATCGATGCTTATAACCGGGTAAGTGCGGCTACCGGTGCGACATATCCCGATGCCAAAAGTCAGATGCTCAATCTTTTGAAGCGGGACGGGCTGATGGTGATAAATTATGTGGGACACGGCAGTACGAAAGGATGGACAGCCGAGAAGATTCTCGAATGGAGCGACATCTCGAATATGTATGTGTCGCGGTTGCCGTTATGGATTACGGCGACTTGCGATTTCAGTCGTTTCGACGACCGCTCCAATTCCGGTGGGGAAGAGTTGTTTTTGAATACGCAAGGCGGCGGTATCGCTCTTATTTCGACTACCCGCGTGGTATATATTCATGCAAACGGCTACATCAATAAAGCGATTGTCGCACATCTGTTTGATCGCGATGACGACGGGCAAGTCGTGAGGCTGGGCGATGTTTTGCGTTTGGGAAAGAACAGTGTGGCCAGCAACGCCAACGATGTGTTGATGAACAAACTCAATTATATTTTGCTCGGTGATCCTGCTTTGCGGCTCAACTGTCCCTCTTATAAAATGGCCGTTACCGAAATAAACGATACGCTGCTTTCCGAAGTGGAGGCCGACAGCCTTTTGCTGAAAGCTCGCTCGTGGGTAACTGTCAAAGGGGAGATTCGCTCGCACGACGATGCGAAACTTCCCGACTTCAACGGGTTGGTTTATCCCCGCCTGTACGATTCCGAGAGAGAGGTCGTTACGGGAGGAAACGGGAATGACAACGGGGCAATTATACCTTATACGTTCTATTCGCGGGATAATTTGCTGTATACAGGTCGGGATTCGGTGCGTAATGGCGAGTTCGAATTTACGTTCAAAATGCCCCGCGAATTGAATTACTCCAATGAATCGGGTCTTTTCAACTTGTATGCTTGCGATGATCGGGGGCGGGAGGCACAGGGAATGAACGACCATTTTATCGTAGGGGGTATGGACAATGAGGTGGAGGAAGATGTTGATGGACCTCAAATACAGTATATGTATCTCAATTCGTCCGATTTCGAAGACGGAGACAAGGTAAATGAGACGCCTCTTTTCATTGCCCGTGTCGAGGATCCTTCGGGAATCAATATTTCGGGTATAGGGCTGGGGCACGATATGACGGTATGTATCGATGACGACCCGAAGCAGGAATATGTTGTCAATTCATATTTCACCCCGGTTGCCGGAGAGTTTGGTTCTGGCGATGTGTATTATGAACTCCCGACACTATCCGACGGGAAACATTCTTTGTTGTTTACCGTGTGGGATACCGAGGGTAATTCTTCGTCCCAGTCAATGTGGTTTACGGTAAAGAATGGTCTTAAACCGCAGATTTACAGTCTATATCCCGAGAAGAGCCCGGTGAGCGATGTCGCCCGTTTCTATCTGCGACACGACCGTCCCGATATGCTGATGACGATAAAATTCTCGATTTTCGACTGGTCGGGACGTGAGATATGGAGCGTAGAGCAGACGGCCATGTCCGATATGTGGCTCTCGTTGCCTATCGAGTGGAATCTGACCGACAAGGCAGGTCGTCGGGTACAAAACGGTATTTATCTTTATCGGGCGATTATTTCGGTCAATGGTAGCAGCGAGGCGACGAAAACGCAAAAAATTATGGTCGCTCCACAATAAACGAGAGAAAAATAGAGTTTATATAAACGTGTAATAATCTCAACGAAACATGAAATATTCGATAAAATACCTTCTTTTTTCGGGTTTGTTCGCTCTTTTTGTTTTTCCGGTTCATGCCGATGAGGACGGAAAGAATATGTTCAACCCGTTAACGACCGGTGTAACCACGCTGGGTATCGCTCCCGATGCGAGGGGTGGCTCTATGGGAGACTTGGGTGTCGCTACCGACCCCGATGTCAATTCGCAGTACTGGAATCCGTCGAAATATGCATTTGCATACAGCAGTGCAGGAGTATCGGTTTCTTATACTCCGTGGTTGCGAAAACTTGTCAATGACATCAATCTGGCTTATGTGGCCGGATATTGGAAGTTCGGAGGGAATGATTTGCAGGCATTGAGTGCTTCGTTGCGTTATTTCTCTTTGGGGTCGGTTCCCACTTATGACAACAACGGCGTTTTACAAAATACGGTCAATCCCTATGAGATGGCAATCGACTTGGGGTATTCCCGCAAGTTGTCTTCTTCGTTTTCGATGGGAGTCGTTTTCCGATTTATTTATTCCGATATGGGTTTCGGAGGTTTGTCGTCGGCCGAAGATATGTCGGGTGCAGCGGCTTTTGCAGCCGATATTTCGGGTTACCAGACCGTCTATCCTATTATAGGACGTAGCGAATGTCAATTCTCTTGGGGATTCAATATTTCGAATATTGGTTCGAAAGTCTCTTATGACGGTGGAACGAACAGTTCTTTCCTGCCGACCAATTTGCGTCTCGGGTTTTCGTTCCTGTTCCCTATTTATGATTATAATACGTTGTCGATCAACTTCGATGCCAATAAGTTGTTGGTTCCGGCTGCTCCTCGTCAAAGCGATTATACGTATGAAGACGAATACGGAAATACGCAATATGATACGGAAGCATATAATCGGGCGAAAGATAAGTTCAATAATACCGGTTCTATTTCGGGCATTTTCAAATCTTTTTCCGATGCTCCCGGCGGTTTCAAGGAGGAGCTGAGAGAAATCTATTTCTCTACCGGTCTCGAATATTCCTATAATCGCCGTTTCTTCGTGCGTGTCGGATATTATTATGAGAATAAATACAAGGGAAATCGCCAGTATGCGACTTTCGGTGCGGGTTTTTCTCTGAATGTATTTTCGCTCGATGCCGCTTATGTACTGGCTACCGCGCAAAGCAGTCCGCTCGACCAGACGATGCGTTTTACGCTCTCTTTCGATATGGACGGAATAAAGGATTTGATCGGTCGCAAACGTCGTCGTTAAAACCTGTTTTGCTATGAAGATACGTGTTGGAATGGGGTTTGATGTGCACCGATTGGTCGAAGGTCGGGAATTATGGTTGGGTGGCATACGCATCGACCATACGCTCGGATTACTGGGACATTCCGATGCCGATGTCGTGATCCATGCTTTGTGCGATGCCCTGCTCGGGGCGGCTGCCCTGCGCGATATAGGATTCCATTTTCCCGATACGGCGGTCGAATATAAGAATATCGACAGTAAAATATTACTCCGCGATACGGTAACACTCATTCGGGATAAGGGATATGAAATAGGCAATGCCGATATAACGATATGTGCGGAGCGACCGAAATTGAATCCGCATATTCCCGCTATGCAGGAGTGCCTTTCCCGAATTATGGGTGTGGAGGTAGAAGATGTTTCTATCAAAGCGACTACGACCGAGAAGTTGGGCTTTACCGGACGGGAAGAAGGCATATCGGCCTATGCGGTAGTTCTACTCGAAAAACAATAAATTCTCTTTCTGATGCGCTTTGTTTTTCTCTTTCTGATGATTTTTTCGATTATGCCGGGATTTGCCGGGGTAAAGGAGAAGTCCGGTACATCTCATGGAAAGAGAGGCGATGCAAAGACTCCGCTTGTCGAATATGTGGGTGTTGTCTGTCCAGATACGGCCAAGATGTTTTTATTGGAAGATTTCCCGGCGGTTCTATCCCGTTCTCAATCACAGGTATTTACTTCGTTGTCGCGGAATGTACGTATTTCTCCCGATTCGTTGCCGATGATCTATACCGAATGTCGTTATCTCTCTTATATCAAAATCAATGCGCAATCTTATCGTTACGGTTCTGCCGAGAAGGGCGTGAATGTCGCAAAAACGTTGGCTCCTCTTGTATGGCCTATTCCCGTAGGAGCAATGGTACGGGGCGGATATGTCAGTCCGGGATTGGAATTATCGGTCGATTATACGCTCTGTCTTTATGATATATCGACGCAGACGACTTTGGTGATGCATCCTTTTCTTTTTGAAACGGAGCAGTCGAAAAAAGACCGTAGAAAGATACAACTTATGCAGCCCGAGGGTGTCCCCGTCGACTATCCTTTAATCGACGAGTTGCATGAGGCTTTGGTTGCGGAATACGATATTCTGCTCAAAAAACTGGGTATAAAATAATCGGGAATAAATATCATAGTCAGCTCTTTGCGATGGAACTTTTTCAGAAATTGAAAAAGTAGTTCATGAAGAAATTCCAAAACGTAACGATTCCGATAGCCAGCAGTTTCGAGAAATAGAAATTGAATTTCAGTTTGTCGTTGAAAAGGTATATGGCGGCGTTGTTGATGAGCAGCCCTATGACCGATATGCCGATAAACCGTGCGTATTGCATGGCGATTTCGGGGTCGTGGCTTTCAAATGTCCAGATACGGTTCAGCAAATAGTTGCTTGTCGCCGCACACACGAAACCGATAGAGTTGGCGATGTATTTGTTGATGCGGCATATTTCTTTGAAAAACCAAGTAATACCGAAGTCGACAAATACACCCGAACCGCCTACTAAACAGAATTTTATGAATTGAACGATCATCTTATTTTTCGGTTCTTATCTCCAAATTGTGTCTCGGAGAGTTATACCAGAAACTCAGTGGTGTCCGACTTATCGCAAAGCCCATATCGTAGGTCTTTTCGGGCAGGTCGTCGGGTATGGCGACTTTTATTCGTGTCATGGTGGTAACTGTTTCTTTGGTGGTACTTGGTGGCAGAACAAGTTGCAGATCGACGGGGACGACTCGTCTCAACTTCTTGGCATAGAGAAGCAGGAATAATTGTGTATGGTCTTGCCCTATGGTTATGGTGTCGGGATAGGGGTTTGTCAAGCCGAGGATACAAGAAAGCGTATCTCCTCCCGCCATTTTTTCGGGAACCAGTTCTTCGTTGTAATAGATGTCGACAAGACGGACTGGTTTGAAATCGGAGATTTCCGTATAGATGAATTTCTGTCCGTTTGCCAGCGATACTGCATTCATACCTTCGGGGGTAGGCAGCTTTTCTTTTATAAGTATTCCCCAAAGAACATCTTTTCCTGCGGCTTTTGTGTCGTCGTCTCTGAATTGCCATTGACTGGTACGATAGAAAAAGTCCGGCTGGCAATAGGCTGTCTTTCCCGTATAAAAATTGTATTTCGAGGCAATGGCGTAGCTTCCGCCAAAAATCACCGGGCGTTCTCCCGCTACATCGGCTATCGTCTCGAATGAAGGACGATTGTCGAACACTTCAAAACGGATTCCCAACGGATTCCATATCAGCTCTATCCTTGCCAATACGGTCAGGGAAATGGTGATCCAGCCTACCGCGATGATGTAACGGCGTAATTTGCGGGACGCGTATTCGCGCGTATAGTAAAAAAGAATATATATCAGTCCGAACGATGCGATGATAAGCCATTGCGGTTGTACCCGGCCTTTCAGTGTAGAGAAAGTAAAGAAGATAAAAAACAATATGGGTAAGAAATACAATGCGCGTTCGGTAACGTTACGACTCTTTACCCGTTTCCAAGCCATGAAATATACCGGGAAGAAAAATGGATTGAATACGGCAATGGTGTTGAGCAGATGCTCGGTGATGTTGGAGAAGGCGAATGCTCCGTTACGGTCGTGCAGATGATAGCTTATTGATACCCAATCATGTGAGTACTGCCACCATAAGTGCGGGACGATGAGCATGAGTGCGAAAACCCCGCTCAAATAAATGCGTGAACGGGTAAAGATACGCGGATTGGTAAGCAGGGTAAAGAGTACGACCAGTGCGCCGTGATATTTGCTGTATGCCATAAGCGCCATCGTAAAACCGAGCAACAGCATGTTCAGGACCGATTCGTCCTCGGTAAAACGTTTGTAACAGAGTAGGAAGAGTGCCGCTGTCATCATCAACGGAACATCGGGAACGGCAATGAAGCCGTAGAGTTGGAGTATGGGCAGTGCGGCAGAGGCTATCAGGAATATTGTTGCATCGCTGCGATGCGGGTCGCGAGGACGTATGATGCACCAGAGAATCCACAGATAGAGCGGTTGTAAAATCGTGAAGAAAAACCGTACACCGAATTCTCCACCCATGAAAGAACCCAACCAGATGAGCAATGCAGTCATCGGAGGATGGTCGAAATATCCCCAGTCGAGCTGCTGGGAGAACATGAAGTAGTAGGCTTCGTCGTGAGCCAATTCGGTGAAAGCGGCTTGCAGCAGATTGATGAGCCACCAGATAAAAAGACCGATGGCTACGCGTTTATCGACCAATGCTTGCATATAAGAGCGATTTTTCATAATCTTTATGATTAGGCCGTTGTAAGTATCTGTTCCAGTTCTTTGGTGGAAAGGCGAAGTTTGAATTTCCCATTCATTGCCACCGATATGTTTCCGGTTTCTTCCGAAACGACGACGGCGATTGCATCGGTTTCCTGCGAGATACCCAGTGCCGCCCGATGCCGTAATCCCAATGATTTCGGAATGTCGAGATTGTGCGATACGGGAAGGATACAACCCGCCGCACGTATGCGGTTGTCGGAGATAATCATCGCGCCGTCGTGTAGCGGACTGTTTTTAAAGAAGATATTCTCTATGAGCCGAGGATTGACGTCGGCGTTGATAATGTCGCCCGTTTGTTCGTAAATGGCAAGAGGCATATCCCGTTTGATGACGATGAGCGCACCTACCTTTCCTTTGGAAAGACTGATGCAGGCATATACGATGGGTGCAATGTAGTCGCGCGTTTCGTTTTTGTTTTTGTTCGGGCGGAAGAAGTGGAACAGGAACCGCCATCGTTTATGAGAGCCGAGTTCTACGAGGAATTGCCTTATTTCGTCGTGGAAAAGAATGACCAGAATGATAACTCCGACGCTGATGAGCTTGTCCATTATGGCACCCATGAGCTTCATATCGAGAATACGGGTTACGACCACCCATATCCCGATAAAGATGAGGACACCGGTAAAGATGTTTATCGATCCCGACTCTTTCATAAGGCGATATAAGCTGTATAACAGCGTCGCGACGATAAGAATGTCGAGTATGTCTTTGATGCCGAAGTGCGCGAACATGACCTATGCCGATAGAGTTTTGGTTACGATTTTTACGGTTTCGACGGCTTCTCGCACGTCATGTACCCGTAAAATGTGAGTACCGCCCATCAGGGCGATGGTATTGAGAACGGTTGTCCCCGTCAGGCTTTCTTCGGGGGAAGAACCGAGCAGTTTGTAAATCATCGATTTGCGGGAAATGCCGGTAAGGATAGGCAATCCCAGTGGTTGCAACTCGTGCAGCCGATGCATGAGGAGGTAATTGTCGTCGAGCGTTTTGCTGAATCCGAAACCGGGATCGAGAATGATGTCGCTTACTCCGAGTTGATGCAACCGGTCGACACGTCGGGCGAAATATCCCGTGATTTCGGCCATGAGATTGTCGTAATGGGTTTGTTGCTGCATGGTCTGCGGAGTCCCTCGCATGTGCATGAGAATGTAGGGGACGTGCAGCGAAGCGACAGTCTCGAACATGGTTTTGTCGAGTTCTCCTCCGGAGATGTCGTTGATGATCTGTACACCGTGTCGTTCGACACTGCGTCGCGCTATTTCGGCTCGAAATGTGTCGACCGATAGTATGGCGTCGGGGTAGAGCCCGCGAATGACAGACAGGGCTCTGTCGAGCCGTTGCCATTCTTCTTCAAGCGGGATATCAGTGGCGTTGGGTCGGGAGGAATATGCTCCGACATCGATCATGTCGCCCCCTTCCTCGATAATGGCCCGTGCCCGGTTTGCGATGATGGTTTCATCGTTTCCGCAGCGGCTGCCGGCATAGAAAGAGTCGGGGGTTGTATTGAGTATACCCATAACCCGGGGGTGATCGAGAGAAAGGAGACGACCTCCGATATTTAATGAGAGTGATGTTGGTATGGCGGACTGAATCATCATTATCTGACGGTTACGGATATTTTCCGACGAAGATACTTCTTTTTCATCGAAAATCCGTATTCAAAAAAGGAGAATTTTACAGGATTGTTCTGCTGTTTGTTATTCTGTTGTTCCTTCTTGTTCGATAGGTTGTAGTTTTTGCTGTCTTGGTGTGTATGTTTTGCTTTTTTCTCGGGTCTTTTGCGGACGGGAGAGTTGCTCCTCGAATACCGGTATTTCTTCTTCTAACCATGTCGTATCGCAGATTTCGATGTCGGGGCTCTTCTGTATGTAACGGCGGGCAAGGAGCGTTGCGGCGATAGCGATGAGCAGTACGATGACGGCAATGCGCTCACCCCGGGAAAAGAACCATAATCGTTGTCTTTCGTCTATATTCATAGGTTGTTTATAGGAGATGGAGGCCGGAGAGGAATATCAGAAAAATCGATACCGGAGCGATAAATCTCAAACAGAACAACAGTGGGGAGAAATACCATTTCGTTGTCTCTTTTCCGTTGTATAACTCTCTGCGGACAAATTGTTTGTCGATTTTCCAACCGACGAATATCGAAATGAAAAGTCCGCCTGCCGGAAGAAGTATGTTCGATGAGAGAAAATCGCAAAAATCGAAAATCGTGAGTCCGAAAATGCGTATGTCGTTCAATGCGCCGAATGACAAGGAACAGAGACTTGCCAGTACGATGTATATTCCGGTCATGATGGCTGTTGCTTTATGGCGGGAATAATGCCGGGCGTCTTGCAGGAATGCGATGGAAACTTCACTTAGCGATATGGTCGAGGTAAGAGCCGCCAGCGATACGAGAACGAAAAACAACGACGACCATAGCCACCCCAATTGCATCTGTGCAAAAAGATTGGGCAAGGTGATAAAGATAAGCTCAGGTCCCTGAGAAGGGCTGATGCCGAATGTAAATACCGTAGGGAAAATGATGATGCCGGCGAGTATGGCCACGAGGGTGTCGAAAGTCGCGACGGTTGTGGCAACCCGTGTAAGATGCGTTTCTTTTGAATAGTATGAGGCGTATGTGATGAGTATACCCATGCCGACACTCATCGAGAAAAATGCCTGTCCCATTGCCCTCAGTACGACATTTGGGGTAATTTTGGAGAAATCGGGCTTGAAAAGGAAATTCATTCCTTCGGAGAATCCGGGGAGGAATATGGAGCGTATGCAGAAAATAATGAGAATGAGGAAAAGAACGGGCATCAGGATATTGGCTGCTTTTTCGATACCGCTGTTTACCCCGCGCATGAGAATGACGTGGTTGATCAAAATGAAGAGGATAACCCATACAAGCGGTTTGAGTGGAGAGGCAATGAATCGGTTGAATTCTGTTGAGTAGGCTTCGGCCGATTGTTGAATCATACTTCCCGGAGTAAGAGATTGTATGACGTATTCGAGAGTCCAGCCCGAGATGACGAAATAGAAACCGACGATAATGACCGGAGCTGAGATGCAGATGTATCCGATGATTTTCCACCAAGAGCCGGGAGCTAATTTATTGAATGCGTGAGAGGCATTCGTGCGGGAACCTCGTCCTATGATAAATTCGGCCATCATGACGGGCATAGCCAGCACCAATACGCAGATGATGTAAATGAGAATGAATGCCGCACCTCCGTTTTGTCCGGTTTCGTAGGGAAATCTCCATATATTTCCCAGGCCTATCGACGAACCTGCTGTGGCGGCAATGACGCCGAGTTTAGTGCTGAATGATGCTCTTTGCCCCATGTAAATTTCTGTTTTATGTAATGTGATTGTGTAGAAATGTACAAATGTAATATTTTTTCGCGAAAATTATAGGATTTGTTATTTCTCTTCTTTGCGGGATTGTTTTCCCGAAAAAGATTTATCTTTGCTCTTATCTATTTAAGTACTGGAACAATGGACTTGAAGATATTGTTGAAAAAATTTTTCCCTACGATAAGTATTGTCGTTATTATTTTATGTCTGTCATTGATGCGGGTTTCTCCCCGTTCCGATATGCCGGAGGTCCCGTTCGGCGATAAAATCGTACATGTCGTTATGTATATGGGGCTTATGTTGGTCTTTTACTTTGATGTGTACCGTCAGAATCTGCCGAAAAGCTCGTTTCGTCGCAGCCTCCTTTACGGATTGTTTGCATTTTGGGTATTCGGGGGTATTGTGGAATTGTTGCAGATGTATTGCACGACTTACCGGTCGGGCGATTGGTGGGATTGGGGGGCCGATGTCTTTGGAGTCGTCTTGGGCTTGTGGCTCGGTAAATATGTTATGCTGCTTGCCGTCAAGTTTCTTCCGCCGAGGTTTTTTCGTAGCTAACGGGACGATAAGTTTTTTCCCTTTTTCTGTCGTTTTTTTCGAAGGTTATTGTAAATCGTATTTATCCGAATAAATCGTTTTCACGGTTTTGAGTATCGGAATTTTCTCTTCCCGTTTCTGTCGTGTCGGAAGCATTCGGGATTGGGGTGTCGATTGCATTTTCGGTATCGGCGTTTTTCCGCATTTGGGAGTCCAGTTCCCGGCATATCGACACTATTTCGGCGCGAATGGAACGCAAGCGAGAAAGAATTTCATAATTGTTTTCTGTCTTTCCCGGTTTTTTTCTCAGCTTTTCTTTGGCCCCGCTGAGTGTGAGTCCTTGCTCTTTGAGTAAATAGTAGATCAGTCCGATATTTTGGACGTCTTGGGCTGTATATGAGCGTATTTTTCGTTTGTTGTCAGAGCGTTTTGGTGCTATAAGGTCAAATTCTTTTTCCCAAAACCGGAGGGTCGATTCATTGACGTTGTAATATTGCGCCACCTCGGTGATGGAATAGAACATTTTTTCGGGAAGTTCTTTTTTTGCCATTGTGCAGAGACAATTAGTCCATCACCAGACCGTTGTTTTCGGCCAACTGTATCATCATATCGTAGTCTTCCGGAGACAAATCGAAGAAATAATAATTGATGGGATTCTGGTGCTTTCCTTTGTAAATGACTTCGTAATGGAGATGGGGCCCTGTCGATTTTCCCGTGCTGCCCACCTCGGCAATGACTTCTCCGCGGACGACTTTTTTGCCTCTTTTCGTGTCGATTTTGCTCAAATGTCCGTACAAAGTTCTATAATTGTACCCGTGATCGACAATGACAGTGTTGCCATAGCCTTGTTTCCAGCCGGTGAAAATCACGGTTCCGTTGGCCGTTGAGTAGACAGGCGTACCGGTATTGGCGGCAAAATCCATTCCGGCGTGGAATTTACGGGTGTGATAGATGGGGTCGATGCGCCAGCCGTACCCCGATGCGGTACGTTTCAGGTCCTTGTTCGATATGGGCTGTATGGCCGGCATGCAACTGATACGGTCTTCGTTTTGTTTCACCATTTCCATGACCTCGTTGAATGAGGTGCTTTGTACATAAAGTTGTCGGCGCAAAAGGTCGAGTTTTTTTGTAGAAGAAACAATGAGGTCGGCGTTGGCCAGATTTTGCAGTTCTTTGTAGTGCGAGTCGTTGTCGATGCCGGCATTGCGGGCTTTGCTGTCGATGGGGTTGGCCTGCATGATGATGCGGTAAAGGTTGTTATCACGCTGCTGTACATCGCTCATTACCTCCAATGCTTCATCGAGCCGGTGAGACAGGATACGGTATTGGGTTGCCATTTGTTCGTTGTCTTCCCGCAGTTTCTTTTCTCGGGGGGATTCGAAAAAGTGGTAAAAGATAAGAAAAAAACCGATGCCGATGAGGATACTCAGCAATAGGTATTTACATACCGAAAATATGCGAGCGCCTACCGACGGATAGATACGTTCGTATGAAAGGGTGTTGGGGTTATATTTATAGAAAACTTTCCGCGCCATAAATAGATTGCAGGTCTTTCTTCGGTCTCGAGTACCTCTGGTGTCGCAAAAACGGATAAAACCGTGATTTTTTGTCTGCAATGACCGCAAAAATAATATTTTTGGGCTATTTTTGCAAGCGCAAAAGGTAAAAACCTTTTTTCTTTTGAATATTTAAATCAAACTATATGCTTACAGCTAAAGAAATTCGAGAGTCTTTCAAGGACTTTTTTGCATCGAAACACCATCAGATCGTGCCTTCGGCACCGATGGTCATTAAGGACGATCCCACGTTGATGTTTACCAATGCGGGAATGAACCAGTTCAAAGACATTATATTGGGAAATGCCCCTGCAAAATATAAACGGGTAGCCGATTCGCAAAAATGCTTGCGGGTGAGCGGCAAGCACAATGACCTCGAAGAGGTGGGATTGGACACGTATCATCATACGATGTTCGAGATGTTGGGAAATTGGTCGTTCGGCGATTATTTCAAGAAGGAGGCTATCGATTGGGCGTGGGAATATCTGGTCGATGTTTTGAAAATCGACCCGAAACGTCTTTATGCAACGGTTTTCGAGGGGTATGCGCCCGAAGGTCTCGAACGCGACAATGAAGCCGCATCTTATTGGGAAAAACATTTGCCGGCAGACCATATCATCAACGGTAACCGACATGATAATTTCTGGGAAATGGGCGATACGGGACCTTGCGGTCCTTGTTCGGAAGTGCACATCGACTTGCGTAGCGAGGCCGAGCGTGCGGCTGTCGACGGTCTTACGCTGGTGAACCAGAGCCACCCGCAGGTTATAGAGATTTGGAACCTTGTCTTTATGCAATACAATCGTAAGGCCGACGGTACACTCGAATCTTTGCCTGCAAAGGTCATAGATACGGGTATGGGTTTCGAGCGTCTTTGTATGGCGTTGCAAGGGAAAACGTCGAATTATGATACCGATGTTTTCCAGCCTTTGATTCAAGCCATCGGACGCCTTGCAGAAAAGCGATATGGCGATGATGCCCGCTGCGATATTGCCATGCGGGTGATTGCCGACCATGTGCGTACGATTGCGTTTTCGATTACCGATGGGCAGTTGCCTTCGAATGCCAAGGCCGGTTATGTGATACGCCGTATTTTGCGCCGTGCCGTACGTTACGGCTATACATTCCTCGGGTTGCAACAGCCTTTTATCTACAAATTGTTGCCTACGCTTATCGAAACGATGGGCGATGCATATCCCGAACTCGCCACTCAAAAGGTGCTTATCGAGAAAGTGATCAAGGAAGAAGAGGAGTCGTTCCTCCGTACCCTCTCTACCGGTATTCGCTTGCTCGACAAGGTGATGGCTGATACCCGTGCCGCCGGGAAAGATTGCATCAGTGGAGACGAAGCCTTTGTGCTGTATGACACATACGGTTTCCCGCTCGACTTGACCGAACTTATATTGAAAGAAAATAATCTGCGTGCCGACATCGACGGTTTCAATGTGCGTATGCAAGAGCAGAAGGAGCGTGCGCGTAATGCAGCTGCTGTGGAAACTGGCGATTGGGTTGTTTTGCATGATGCCGAACCTCAGTTTGTGGGTTATGATCTTTTGACATGTGATACTGAAATACTGCGTTACCGCAGAATCCGTCAGAAAAATAAAGATTATTATCAATTAGTCCTTTCCATAACGCCTTTTTACGCCGAGATGGGCGGTCAGGTAGGTGATACGGGAACTCTTACGTCCGAAAGTGGAGAAGTGGTGAATATTGTTACGACCAAGCGTGAAAATAACTTGGCTGTGCATATTGCCGAAAAATTGCCGATCGACGTCTCCGGAACATTTCGGGCAGAGGTGAATGTTGCCGACCGGTTGGCTACGGCTTGTAACCATACGGCGACACACTTGTTGCATGAGGCGTTGAGAGAGGTTTTGGGAACACACGTCGAGCAAAAAGGTTCTTATGTCTCTCCTCAGTCCCTGCGTTTCGATTTTTCGCATTTCCAGAAAGTAACAGATAAAGAGTTGCGGGAGGTAGAACGTCGTGCCAATGAGAAAGTACGCGCTTGCATTGCTCTTGACGAACGTCGCTCTGTACCTATTGCCGAAGCGAAAGCAATGGGAGCAATGGCTCTCTTCGGCGAAAAGTATGGGGAAGAGGTGCGTGTGATACGTTATGGCTCATCGGTCGAGCTTTGTGGCGGTACCCATGTTGCCAATACTGGACAGATAGGTATGATACGGATTCTTTCCGAAAGCTCGACGGCTGCCGGTATACGTCGTATCGAAGCGATTACGGCTGCCCACACCGAGATGTATATGAACACGTTGCTCGATACGATCAGCATGATACGTACCTCATTCAATAATACGCCCGACGTGATAGCTGCCATACGGCGTACAATCGAGGAAAATGCCGAGTTGAAGAAGCAGGCCGAGTCGTTTGCTAAGGCGCAACTTCAAGAGTTGAAAAAACGTCTGCTCGAAAATGTGCGTCTTGTTAACGGCGTAAATATCGTGTCTCTAAAAATTACATTGGCTCCGGACGTCGTGAAAAATCTGGCTTTCCAGTTGCGTGGAGAAAAACAAGATCATTTCTTGTTCGTTGCGGGAACGACGGATGTGGCGGGGAAACCATTGTTGACCGTTGCTTTGAGCGATGACTTGGTTGCCGCGGGATTGAGTGCATCGACGCTTGTGCGCAATGCCGCCAAGCATATTCAAGGCGGTGGTGGTGGCCAACCTCATTTTGCACAGGCCGGCGGTAAAAATGCCGATGGTCTTTCTGTGGCGGTCGATGAGATTGTGACGGAAGTAACCAAGTAATATCACATACGTGATTAGATAGATAACTCTGCACCTCAACAGGTTGCAGAGTTATTTTTTTTTGAGAATAGTGTGTAAACAAGAAAAGCCGCAATCGCGGCTTTTCTTGTTTATCGGTGGGAGAATGTTTGTTTAGAAACCCGTGTAATTGTGCGGCGTGATGGCGCGTAATTCTTTTTTGACCTCTTCGCTGACATGGAGCGTGTCGATGAACGCGTGTATGGCGGCTTCGTCGACAACGTTATTGGTGCGGGTCAATGCTTTCAGCGCCTCATAAGGTTTGGGATAACCTTCGCGTCGTAAGATCGTTTGTATACCTTCTGCGCAGACATTCCACATTTTATCGAGGTCTTCGTATATGGCTTTTTCATTGAGGAGCAATTTGCCGAGACCTTTCATCGTACTTTGAAGGGCGATGAGGATATGGCCCATAGGTACGCCGATGTTGCGTAACACGGTAGAGTCGGTCAAGTCGCGCTGTAAGCGGGATACGGGGAGTTTTGCTGCCAGATGTTCGAGAATTGCATTGGCAATACCGAGATTGCCTTCGCTGTTTTCAAAATCGATGGGATTGACTTTGTGCGGCATGGCGCTCGACCCGACCTCTCCGGCTTTGATTTTTTGTTTGAAATATTCCATCGAGATGTATTGCCAGAAATCGCGGTCGAGGTCTATCAAGATGGTATTGATGCGGCGCAATCCGTCGAAGATCGCCGCCAGATTATCGTAATTTGATATTTGGGTCGTCCAAGTTTCTCTCTCTATACCCAGTTTCTCGTTGAGGAATCGTTTGGCAAAAGCAGGCCAGTCATAACCCGGATAGGCGAAACGGTGGGCGTTGAAGTTACCTGTTGCACCGCCGAATTTCCCGCTGATAGGAGTTGTTTTCAAAAGTGCGACTTGTTGTTCGAGCCGGTAAACAAATACCATCATCTCTTTTCCCAAACGGGTAGGCGATGCCGGCTGTCCGTGCGTTTTGGCCAACATGGGGATCTCTTTCCATGCTTCGGCATAATTGCGGCATTGGGCGATGAGCTCTTCGAGCATGGGGTAATATACCGTATCGAGCGCCTCTTTGATGGAAAGAGGAATCGAAGTATTGTTGATATCTTGCGAGGTAAGCCCGAAATGGATAAATTCTTTGTAGGCATCAAGTCCGCCCAGAGCATCGAATTTCTCTTTTATGAAATATTCTACGGCTTTTACGTCGTGGTTGGTTATCGACTCGATTTCTTTTATACGGGCGGCGTCGGTAGGAGAAAAGTCTCTGTATATGGCCCGTAGTACATCGAACCGGTCGGCCTCGAAATTTTTGAGTTGAGGAAGCGGCAATTCGCATAGTGCGATGAAGTATTCGATTTCTACTCGTACCCGGTATCGGATTAAGGCAAATTCGGAAAAATAATCCGATAGAAGCGAAGTCTTGCTGTGATAACGGCCGTCGATAGGCGATACGGCAGTAAGCGGAGATAATTCCATATTTATCGTATTAAGTCTTAGTTTTTTAAAGAAACAAAGTTAGTATATCGGATCGGTTCTCCCAAGAAAAAGATGATTTTTGCAGAAAAAAAGCGATTTTATTTTGAATGTCGAAAAAATCTTGTACCTTTGCCTCGCTTTTTCGGTAAAAGCACATCGGGCGTTTAGCTCAGCTGGTTCAGAGCATCTGCCTTACAAGCAGAGGGTCGGGGGTTCGAATCCCTCAACGCCCACTTGATCTGAGGAGTCAGATTCAATAGGTTAAAGATTGTATAGAGGTTTTTCTTAAAAGGTCATTTGTACCTTTATGTAAAAGGGTGCTTAGCTCAGCTGGTTCAGAGCATCTGCCTTACAAGCAGAGGGTCGGGGGTTCGAATCCCTCAGCACCCACCACTTTTCAAAATGATATATATTTATCCTTTCGGGGGTATTTCCGGGCGTTTAGCTCAGCTGGTTCAGAGCATCTGCCTTACAAGCAGAGGGTCGGGGGTTCGAATCCCTCAACGCCCACTTGATCTGAGGAGTCAGATTCAATAGGTTAAAGATTGTATAGAGGTTTTTCTTAAAAGGTCATTTGTACCTTTATGTAAAAGGGTGCTTAGCTCAGCTGGTTCAGAGCATCTGCCTTACAAGCAGAGGG